>OWIL01000005.1_pt1 | contig 153148 bp, 152 predicted proteins | sample 1732871 | NCBI WGS metagenome assembly OWIL01 (sample SAMN05065763, study PRJEB22554) | human gut metagenome | biome: ENVO:2100002; feature: ENVO:00000062; material: ENVO:00002003 | host: Homo sapiens | place: USA
CCGAACGGTACGCTACGTGGTGTGGAAGGGGAGGTTAAAATCTCCCCTATCCGATGTGAAAGATAATTAGTATTCCAGTTTCCACATGTATCTTCTCTGGGTCAAAGGATGATTCCTGAGGATTGCCAGCTGCTCTGCATATATCCGCAGTACGGCGGTAATCAGCATCGGGTTGAAGTAATCCTTGACCGTGGATGGTATTACGGACCCTAATCCAAAATCCTTCGCGTCAATCAGGGTGGTTTTGGCCTGGAAGCGGTTCAGGAAGTCCAGGGCTCTGGAATCCAATGCTCTGGTACTGCCGTCGTTCATCAGCAGAAGGAAGGGCGCATCCTTATCTACGATTTCAAAAGGACCATGGAAAAATTCACCGTCATGGAAGGAGCCTGAATTGATCCACTGCATTTCCATTAGGAGGCAGATGGAGAAGGCATAGGCCACCATATGGGTAGCTCCGGAGCTCATAACGTAAATAACAGGAGCATCCTTGTAGTTTTCTGCAAACTTCTTTGCGGAAGGAACTGCGAAGGAAACTGCGTCTTCTATTAAGTCAAAGATCTTGCCGAATCCGGTTATCATATCTTCATAATGCTCGTACCCTTCATACTGGTTGAGAATTTCTGCTGCCAGCTGCAGACAGAAGGTCATTTTTTCCAGTTTGGCCGCATAATTCTTCTCAAATCCGTGCAGTACCACATAGTGTGCGCTGTTAGCCAGTGGTGAACCGGGGGTATGTGTGATGGCAATTACCTTAGCGCCCGTATTCATGGCTTTTTTGGAGGCTTCCACTGTCTCGGGGGTATTGCCTCCAAGGGAGCAGGTAATGACAATGCTTTCTTTGCCCACGCAGGCAGGAGTGGCATGTACAAATTCATTGGCTGTGTAAAGACTGGTCCTCAGCTTTTTTGCATTGCCCTCTAAGAAGTACTTGGCCGGATAAAGCTCTGCCTGAGATGCGCCGCATCCTACAAAGATGACTGAGGTGATTTCCGGGCGCTCTGCTTTGATTTCCTCGATAATTTTTTTTAGTTCCATAAAAATAGGGCCTCCTTTGAGAGATATGTAGTTTTTATTTGTGTGATAAATACATTATATAACGTTATATAAAAATAGTCAATAAGAATATAATATAATGTTCTATTACATTATAAAGATTTTGCAGCGATTGGATGTAATAGCAGGGAGCAGGAGAATAAAAATATCCCCAGGAGATACCGGTATATTTCATCCGTATCTTCTGGGGAGAATTCTTCTTTATTTTACAAAGTATTCAGGATATGCCTTTACCAGCTCCGACTTCTCCACCCTGTGGCGGGTCAAATGCCGGGTCATTAACATCTCTGCCAGCTCTGCGTCGCGGCGCTCAATGGCATAGAGAATATTTTCGTGGTCCTCCACGGTCTTATCAGGCTTAACGGTTTTTAGCGAAAGAGCCCTGAGACGGTCGAAGTGTACCATCTGGGCACGGATAATTTCATAAGTGCGTGCCTTGTCAACGGAATGGAAGAGAAGTTTGTGGAACTCGTTATCCAGCTCAAAGAGCCGTTCTGCTTTCTCCTCTTTCAGTATATTATCCTCCATCCTGAGATTTTCTTTCAGTTTGTCCATGTATTCCTGAGAAATACCTTCGCAGGCCAGCTTTAACACGGCGTTCTCCAGCACCAGGCGCATGAACCGGGATTCTTCAATCAGTTCATAGTCAATCTTAGCAATATAACTTCCTCTTTGAGGCTGGATCTCCACCAAACCTACTTTGCTCAGTTCAATGAGAGCCTCACGTACCGGAGTGCGGGAGAGATGCAGAACGGCGGAAAGCTCATTCTCGCTCACCGCGCTTCCCGGTACCAGTTCCAGATTAATGATATTATATTGAAGAACCCTCAGGGCATAGGTGCGGGCATTTTCAGCAGACAGCCTGTCCAGTACTTTCATATGTTCCTCCTTGTTTCTTAAATCTCCTTATATACCAGCAAACTATATATTATGTACTAGTATACTACCGAAAGAACGGATAGGCTATCATTATTTAGTTGAAAACTGTCATTTTAATTTTTATTCAGGACACTGCTAAAAGCCAAAAGTCAGAACCACCTTGCGGATGGATGGATCGTGGGAGTCAACGAAATCAAAGGCCTCCTGGGCTTTTAGCAGGGGGAAGGTGTGGGAAACGCTTCCTGTCAGGTCAAGTTTTCCTTCGTTGATTAATTCAATGGCTCTGCCAAACATCTTGTTCTGAAGGCGGGAACCCCGTACATCCAGTTCCTTTGAGGTGATGAGGAACTGGTTGATTTCAGTGGGGGATGTGGAAAAGCCCATAGTGATGACCCGGCCTGCGTTGCCGGTGGCTTTCAGCAGGCGAATCAGGGAATCACTTCCGCAGACCGCGTCAATGGATACGGTGGCGCCGTGCCCGTGTGTGTATTCCCTTACCTTCTCCTCCAAATCCTCTTTTAATACATTGATGGTGTGGGCGGCTCCTGCAGATTTCGCTCCTTCTAATTTCTCATCCACCACATCTGCTACTATGATATAGTCGCAGAGCAGCCGGGCAATTTTTAAGATGGAGCTCCCTAAAGCGCCGCATCCAAAAATAAGAAGCATATCATCCCTTTTAAGCTCCGCTCTGGTGCAGGACTGGATGGCAATGGTGGCAGGTTCGATCATCACGGCGTCCGTATCTGAGATGGAGTCAGGAAGCGGATAGCAGTCCTCCTGCGGCACAGCCATATATTCCTGGTATCCTCCGTCGATATGCACGCCCCTTACAGCCAGGCTGTCGCAGACATTCCCTCTTCCTATGCGGCAGGGATAACAGTGACCGCAGCTTGTAACCTGATTGACAATAACACGATCACCCGGACGCAGAGAGGTGACAGAAGAAAATGTATTCTCTACTACGCCGACCATCTCATGTCCGATGATTCTGGGGTAGGCTGCAGCCGCATTTGTGCCGTGGTAGATGCCCATATCTGAACCACAGATACCGGCGGCTGTCATACGTACTAATACATTGTTATCTTTAGTTACGGATGGTTTTTCAAGATCAATTATATGTAATGACTTGGGTTTTAAAATCTGTACTGCTTTCATAGCTGCTTATTCTCCTTTTTGATTGACGTGTGTGAAGAACTTACATACTTGTATACTAGTTTAGCGCCGGTAAAATGTCAAGTACTTTGTTGAAATAGAATTAAGATATAAAATATGCACAATAATTAAAGATAAATATTGGACAAATTTACATATTGCAAGAATTTGCCTTATATACTACCATACAAGTAAGGACTCGATACACAAAAGATATCGTATCCCGCAAAATCAGAATTACTAGTATAATTATCAAATGACGTGTGCGGAAACTTTAATTAATTATATTCAGGAGGGTTTCATTTATGAAGCTTGCTAAGTTTGTGAAGCATGGATTGTGTATCTTTACTTCTATAGCAGTAATGGGTACCCTGGCGGGCTGCGGCGGTCAGGCTGGAAGTATGAATAAAGGAAAATTGGTGAAAATCGCAGTCTGCGTTTCCAGCCAGACACCGGCTTCCATGGCGATGAGGGAGGTATTTAAACCAAGACTGGAGGAACTGACAGAGGGAAAATATGATATCCAGATATATGACTCCGGAGTACTGGGAAGTGAGAAGGTCACCTACGACTATACCAAAAGCGGAATCATCGAGATGTGTGTGGTGGGGACTCCTATGTGGTCTGAGACGCCTGTAATGGCTATCCCTGATTTTCCATTTGTGTTTCGGGATGTGGAGCATGCCAGAAGATGTTACCAGGGGCAGCTGGGAAGTTATATTGCAGAAGAGCTGGAGGCAGAGCAGCCGGTGACTCTGATGTCGTGGTTCCCAAACGGAGCAAGGGCATTTTCTTCTAATAAGAAGCTGGCGGGGCTGGATGATTTCAAGGGACAGAAGCTGAGGATGCCGAATAATCCAATTCATGTGAAGCTGGCTGAGAGCCTGGGAGCCAACGTGGTCATCATGGATATGGGAGAGGTGTTTACGGCTCTGGAACAAGGAGTTGCGGATGGTCAGGACAATCCTCTGTCAACGGTTAAGAATGAAGGATGGTATGAGGTTCAGGATTATATCTATGATACCAATCACATAGTGGCATCTTTGGAGCTTTTTGCAGGGGACCAGTTCTGGGACAGTATAGATGAGGCTGACAGGGAGATATTTCGTCAGGTGGCAGATGAGACATCGGACTACGCATGGGATCTATACATAGCTCAGCTGGCTGGCGATAAGCAATTTATGGAGGATAACGGTCTGACAGTTACAGACCTGTCTGATGAGGACCGGGAGGCCATGAAGGTAAAGATACAGCCTGTATATGATTATCTGGACGAAAAGTACCAATGGGCCGGAGATATTAGAAAAATGATTGAAGAAATCAAGTAAGGAGAGGACTATGAACCGATTAATTGATAAGCTGTTTCACGCGATTGACTGCTTTACAGGGATTCTGACCGGCCTTATGGTGCTGTTTGTATTCCTGAACGTGGTACTGAGGACTTTTTTTAACTCCGGACTTACATGGTCGGAAGAGCTGGCAAGATACCTTTTTGTATATGTTACATATATTGGCGCTATCAGCGCCATGCATTCCAATGCACATTTGGGAGTGGATACCCTGCTGTCCAGGGTCAGCCCAAAGGTTCAGCTGGCCTTGTATCTTGTGTCCAGGCTCCTGATTGCTGCTATCATGTGCATTCTGGTTCATGGGGCATTTAAGATGGTTCTCCAGAATACACAGTCCAGGACCGCAGCTCTTGGTATTCCCTATTCTGTACTTTACTTTGGAGGCATCATAACCGGTATTTCTATTGCCATCCTGGCGGCCACTAATATAGTGTATGCCCTGAAGCATCCTGAGGAGATAACGGACATTGTTACCATGCACAATGATGACGATGATATTGCCACCGAGGCAATGGAACAGGCGGAGGAACTGTCTGATGAAGAATATGTGAAGCGTCTTAATGAGCAGGGAGGTAAATAAACATGACTTTGGTTGTATTTCTGGCATCACTGGTTGGGTCCATGGCAATCGGCCTGCCCATTTGTTTTTCATTATTGTTCAGCGGCGTCTGCATGATGCTGTTCATGAACGGCTTTAATTCTCAGATTCTGTCCCAGAACCTGTTCTCAGGTGCTGATTCATTTTCCATGATGGCAGTTCCTTTCTTCATATTGGCAGGAGAATTTATGAACAGGGGAGGGATTACCAAACGTATTGTCAATGCCGCCAATGCTATGGTAGGACACGTAAGAGGCGGACTTGGATATGTATCCATTCTGGCCATCCTTCTCTTTGCCAGCATGGTTGGGTCTGCCGTGGCATCCACGGCTGCGCTTGGAGCTATCCTCATCCCTATGATGGTAAGGGCCGGGTATAACAGGGATAAGAGCACCGGGCTTATCGCAGCAGGTAATATTTTATCTCCTATCATGCCGCCCTCCGTTCCCATGATTATCTTCGGTGTACAGGCCAGTGTATCAGTGACAAGCCTCTTTATGGCAGGCATAGCACCGGCAGTCTATCTGTCTGCTTCACTGTGCATTTTGTGGTTTTTCGTTGCTAAGAAGGATAAACTGCCAACAGCTCCCAGGCAGAGCCGGAGGCAGGTAGTAAAATCCCTGACAGACGGATTCTGGGCTCTGCTTCTTCCCGTATTCATTTTGGTTGGATTGAGGAGCGGTAAGTTTACGCCTACAGAGGCAGGAGTCATAACAGCAGTGTATGCCCTGATTATAGGACTGTTTGTGTACAGGGAACTGAAGTTATCCATGCTGATGGACTGTTTGGTATCCGCGGCTAAGTCCTCTTCCGTGATTATGTTCCTGGCCGCTGCAGCCATGGTATCCTCCTGGCTTATGACAGTGGGAAATATACCGTCTATCGTGACAGGAATCCTGGCTCCATTTATAGCCCATCCAACCCTTCTTATGTTGGTTATTGCAGGAATTGTCCTGCTGGTAGGCACATCTATGGACGTGACACCCACTATTATGATATTGACCCCGGTTCTGCTGCCGGCGGTTAGGGCAGCAGGCATTGACGTAGTATATTTCGGAGTGGTGTTCATATTGAATACTGTTATGGGACTTCTTACTCCTCCTGTAGGGACTGTGCTGAATGTGGCGTGCAGTGCCGGAAAGATTAATATGGAGAGGATCGTAAAGGCAGTGTGGCCGTTTCTGCTGGCGGAGGTTATCATCCTTCTTCTTTTGATACTGTTCCCGCCTTTGGTAACAGTACCGGCTGCATTTTTCTTAGGGAAATAACAGAAAGGAGGATATACTCATGAAGCTGACATTGGAAGGAATTAAGGACAGGAAGGTGTGGGAGGAGGCCGGCATCAGCCTCCCTTCCTATGATGTGGAGGCTGTGGCAGAAGCGACTCGCGAAAAACCTGTGTGGGTGCACTTTGGTGCGGGCAACATTTTCCGCATTTTTATCGGCGGCATAGCGGATGTGCTGATTTCAGAAGGGGTGAGCGGCAAAGGAATTACATGTGCCGAAACCTTTGACTTTGACGTCATCGAAAAAATTTACAAGCCATATGACAACCTTGTGCTGGGGGTTGCGTTGAAGGCGGACGGTTCCACGGACAAGAAGGTCATCGGCTCTCTTACAGAGGCCCTGAAAGCCCAGGCTGGGGAGACGCGGGACTGGAAGCGGCTGAAGGATATTTTTGCTGATCCGGGGCTTCAGATTGCTTCTTTTACCATTACGGAAAAGGGATACGCTTTAAAGAGGGCGGATGGAGCATATTTTCCATTTATCCAGGCGGATATTGACAATGGGCCGGAAAATGCCATATCGGCCATGGCTGTCATGTGCAGCCTTTTATACGAAAGATATAAAGCCGGAAAAGCGCCTCTGGCAGTGGTATCCATGGACAATTGCTCCCACAACGGAGAAAAGCTTCAGGAATCCGTTACCACCATGGCAAAGGAATGGAACAGGAGAGAGTATGTGGAGGACGGGTTTATCGCATATTTGTCCGATCGCGAGCAGGTATCCTTTCCGTGGTCCATGATTGATAAAATCACGCCGCGCCCGGCTGACTCCGTTCTGGCTGAATTGGAGAACGCAGGAGTGGAAGATATGACTCCGGTCATTACTTCCAGAAACACGTATATTGCGCCCTTTGTAAATGCAGAGGGTCCCCAGTACCTTGTCATAGAAGACTGTTTCCCCAATGGAAGGCCGGCTCTGGAGAAGGCAGGGGTCTATATGACGGATCGGGATACGGTCAATAAGGTGGAACGAATGAAGGTTACCACATGTCTGAATCCGCTTCATACCGCCCTGGCAGTATATGGATGTGTATTGGGATATACCCTGATTGCGGATGAAATGAAGGATCCGCTGCTGAATAAACTGGTGCGCCTGATTGGTCCCGGAGAGGGGATGCCGGTTGTGACTGATCCGGGTATACTATCCCCGGAGAATTTTGTGAACGAGGTTATAGATGTGAGGATACCGAACCCCTTCATGCCTGACACGCCGCAAAGGATTGCCACAGACACGTCCCAGAAGGTAGGAATTCGCTATGGAGAGACCATCAAGGCTTATGTGTCGAAGTATGGAGATGCCGGGAAGCTTACGGCTATTCCGCTTGCCATTGCCGGCTGGTGCAGGTACCTTCTGGCTGTGGATGATGAGGGAAAGAAATTTGAACTCTCGGCGGATCCCATGGTGCCGGAGCTGACAAAAGCTCTGGAGGGAATTGTGGTAGGCCGGCCGGAAACATACAGGGGACAGTTAAAGAGTATCCTGTCCAATGCTAATATTTTTGGAATCGACCTTTATGAGGCAGGAATCGGAGAGACGGTAGAGGAAATGTTCAGGGAGGAGGCCGCAGGGCCGGGAGCAGTGAGAGCAGTGCTTAAAAAATATCTTAATGCATGATTGGTAAACACATTGTTGGTTGAAAAAACATGGAAGAGATCCTGATTTGCAGGTTCTTTCCATGTTTTTTGCATTTTTAATAAGTAAAACTGCATAAAAGAGGTGTTATAATCATGTGCATTTTCACAATTTACAACCAACGTAGGATGTAGTATATTTTAAACATAAAACATAGGATGTTGAACGTTGGTTATAATGGAAGTATAACAGGAGGATAATTCATGAAAGTAGCATTGGTTTACACAAGCACCACACCAGAGTTGATTGAATTAGTAGAAAAGGAAGTGGGGGATGTCCTTCCCCGGGAGACTGAGGTGGCCAGTTACCAGGATCCTTCCATTCTGGCAGAGGTCAGGGACGCAGGTTATGTGACGGCTCCTTTGGCGGCCAGGCTGGTGGGCATGTATATGACAGCTGTTTCAGAAGGAGCGGACGCTATTTTAAATCTTTGTTCCTCCGTAGGCGAGGTGGCGGACGCTGCCCAGGATATAGCCAGATACACGGGAATTCCCATTGTGCGTGTGGATGAGGAGATGTGCCGGGAAGCAGTGAGACAGGGAAAGAGAATCGGGGTCATGGCAACTCTTCCCACCACACTGAATCCCACGAAGAACACCATCTTAAGGGTTGCCAGGGAGATGAACCGCCAGGTGGAGCTGGTGGACGCGCTGGTGGACGGCGGCTTTGGCCTGGACCAGGAACAGTTTAAGGACCTTATGAGTGAGTACGCGGGAACCATTGCGGACAAGGTGGATGTGATTCTCTTTGCCCAGGGCTCCATGGCCTACTGTGAGGAGTATATTCATGAAAAGTATGGTAAAGTAGTATTATCCAGCCCGAGATTCGGCGCTGCTGCACTGAAGGACGCACTTGTTAAGAAGGGACTAATGTAATAAAGAACATATGGCGCACAGGCACTTGAAGCACATAGGCCGGGTGCACGCAACGAAGGGAGAGGGAAGTATGTTTAAAAGGTTAAGAAAGGCGGCAGCCGTCATATGCGCTGCGGCCATGGTATTGTCCATGACGGCCTGCGGTTCTGCCGGGGATAAGAAGGTCGTGCTTCATTTTACCCATACACAGAGTCCTGGGTCCATCAGTGACCTGACTGCCCAGGAGTTTAAGAAGCTGGTGGAGGAGAAAAGCGGCGGAAGGATTGAAGTCAATATTTATTCCAACTGCGGACTGTCAGGGGGAGACTTGACTAAGGCCATTGAGCTGGTACAGGCCGGCAACATTGACATCCATTCCTGCGCACCGCCAAACATTGCCAATTATGATAAGAAGTTTTATTCCTTCTGGCTTCCGTTTCTGTTCCCTAATTCAGACGACCTGCTGGCGTTCTGCCACAGCGATAAGGTCCATGAGGTGGTAAACGGCTGGTGCAATGACCTGGAGATGGAAATGCTGGGTATCAATAACGCCGGTTCCAGGCAGATATCCAACAGCAAAAAGGAGATCACAAAGCCTGAGGATTTAAAGGGCATGAATATCCGTGTGCCGGGCGCCAATATTTTCATTGACCTGTACCGAAATTACTTTGGGGCCAATCCCACTGCCATGGATTTCTCAGAGGTGTACACCTCCCTCCAGCAGAAGACCATAGACGGGCAGGAGAATCCCATCGCGGTATTTGACTCTTCCAAATTCGCGGAGGTCCAGCAGTACGTTACCCTGTGGGACGGGGTAAGGGATACCACCATCTGGGTCATGAGCCGTAAGACCATGGACAGGCTGTCCCCTGAGGACCGGGAACTGGTAAAGGAGTGCGCGGCAGAAGCCCTGGACTGGGGAAATGATTATCTGGCTGACAACGAGGCTGTCATCATCCAGAAGCTGAAGGACGGCGGCACCGTCATCACGGAGCTGACAGAGGAGCAGAAGGCTGAGTTCCAGAAGGCCTGCGCCGGAATCTATGATGATTATGCCAAGTCTGTGGGACAGGATGTAATCGACTTGTTTACCGGCGGTTATAAGAATTAGGAGGGGTGTTATGAAGGAAAAAGGATTTTTAAAGGATTTCTGGGAGAATCTTGAGGAATATCTCTGTTCAGCGGCATTGCTTGTTATGACCTTTGTCACATTTATGAATGTGTTCTCAAGAAAGATTACATGGTTCAACATGTCATTTACTCAGGAGCTGGTGACCACTATGTTTGTGTGGGTCTGCTGCCTGGCCGCGGCCAGTGTGTTTAAGACCGATTCCCACATGGGCTTTAATTACCTGACTGATAAATTCACCGGAACGGGGCGTAAGGTTTACCGTATCTGCAGGCTTCTTTTATGCTCTGCCAACTATGGAATCTGGATTATATGGGGGGCGCAGATGGTTTACAGGCAGTATCACTACCATTTGCTTACAGGTGTTCTGGAGATGCCTCAGTGGACCATCGGAATCGCCATTCCTTTGTCAGCGGTTTTCTCCATCGCCCGTATGGTACAGTATGAAATCAGATTAGCAAAGGAGGGAAACTAATATGCCGGCAGCGATTTTATTTGGTTCCATGGCAGTGATGATTGGATTCGGCATTCCCATTGCCATTGTCCTGGGCGTGTCCAGCGCGCTGACCCTGATATTTTCAGGCGCTCCGCTGGGTGTTATTCCATCCATGATGCAGGCCACCGTTCAGAAGTTTTCCCTTCTGACCATACCGCTTTTCGTCCTTGCAGGCGCAATTATGGACAAGGGAGGTATTTCCAAACGCCTTATCAACCTGGCGGACAGCATCATCGGACCGGTCCACGGCGGACTGGGTTATGTGGCAGTGGTGGCAGCCCTGTTCTTTGCGGCCATCTCCGGATCCGGCACAGCAACCGTTGCAGCCATGGGATCCATCCTGATTCCGGCCATGGCGGCCCAGGGATACGACGCAGGATTTTCCAGCGCCCTTTCCGCGATATCGGGCTCTCTGGGAACGGTTATTCCTCCCAGTATTACATTCATTATCTATGGCATGATTACAGGGGAATCCATCGGCGATTTGTTCCTGTCAGGTATTGTACCGGGACTTATATTTGGCTTCATGCTCTGTATTATGGTGTTCATAAAGTCTAAGAAGAACGGATGGAAGGGGGATACCCAGAGGGCGTCCTTAAAGGAAATCGGCAGGCTGTTCCTGGATACAATATGGGGACTTTTAAGCCCGGTCATCGTTCTGGGAGGTATTTATTCGGGACTTTTTACACCTACGGAGGCAGCGGCGGTTGCCGTTGTTTACAGCCTGATTGTGGGAATCTTCATCTATAAGGAGCTGCGTCTGACAGAGCTTAAGGAGACACTGTTCTCCACTGCCAAGACAACGGGCATGATTCTTCTCATCATCATGAACGCAGGCATTTTCTCCTGGGTTCTGACCCAGCAGGGGATTGCGGCCTCCCTTACGGAAATGGCCCTGGCCCTTACAGACAACAGGTACATCATGCTGTTTATCATCAACATCGTATTCCTGTGCGCCGGCTGCGTCATGGATAACACCAGCGCTCTCTATATCCTGGTTCCCATTATCATGCCCATTGCCAAGGCCCTGGATATCAACATGATTCAGCTGGGTGTCATCCTGGTATTGAACCTGTCCATTGGCCAGGTAACGCCTCCTGTAGGACCCAATCTGTATGTCGCGGCTGATATCGGAAAGGTTAAGTTTGAGGAAATATGCCGGAGAATGGTGCCGCTGCTTCTAATGTCCCTTCTGGCTCTGCTGTGCATCACATACATACCGGCCTTGTCCCTGTGCCTGATTCCTTCATAGGCAGGGAACAGAAGATTGCGCTGAACCAACATATGATGTATACTTATAGATAAGTGTTCACAGCAAGGAGGTTCAGCATGGAAAAGACCAGTTTTTTAAAGGAACCTGTCGGAGGACAGTCAGTAGTTAATAAAATTGTAGACAACATTACCAACGCTATCATAAATGGAGAGCTAAACCCAGGGGATAAGATCCCTACAGAAGCAGAATTGTCGGAGTCAATGGGGGTTGGAAGAAATTCGGTCCGGGAAGCCATTAAGGTGTTAGAGGCATATGGCGTGGTACATATCAAGCGGGCGGAGGGCACCTTTGTTAGCCAGGAATATGACAGCAGGATGATTTATCCGGTGCTTTACGGTATTATTTTGCAGAAGGACTCCACCAGCCAGATTGTGGAGCTGAGAAAGGTGATTGACGTGGGCCTTCTTCAGCTGGCTGTGGATAAACTGAAGTCCAAATCCCTGGAGCAGACTCAGATGGAAGCCATAGAGAAGGCCATGGAGGAGCTGGAATACCAGGCATATATGGAGAAGCCCCAGGCGCGTAGCCTCTATGAGGCGGATGTGCAGTTCCATATGGCCATTGTGGGAATCACAGAAAATGTGATGCTTCAGTCCATCTGCAGCTATGTGGACAAAATCACCCGCCGTTCCCGTATGGCAACCATAGACCGGATATTCCTGGACGGGGAAGTGGAAAACTTCCTGGACCTTCACCGCAGAATCGTAAAGCTTTTGCAGGACAGGGATTCGGCCGGCATATATGCGATTGTAGAGGAACATTACCAGTATTGGGCAAAAGTAAAAAGATGAATAGCGATGTGCCGCGCCTGGCAGACAACGGCGCGGCACATGAAGGTGGTTGCTGCATGACGTTTTGTACAGGACAGATCATATGTCCGGGGCAAGGATGCGGCAGCCATTTTTTGTTACAACAGACTATCCAGGGGCGCGGTCCCCGGTTCTTTGGGATTGGAAGGAGGATGATTATGATATATAGAAGAAAATGTGATTTGGAGAAAACGCCTATAGAGGGCTGTATGGGCGGAAAGGGAACGGTCTGGATGGAGAAGCTTCTTCTGGGACCAGAGGAAATGCGGGGAAAGGGAAGGGCCTATGTGCGCCATACCCTGAACCGGGGAGTATCAATCGGTACTCATACCCACGAAAATGAGATGGAGACAATGGTCATTGTAAAGGGACAGGCCCTGCACACCATTAACGGGCAGGAGCAATACCTGGAAGAGGGGGATATCATCGCGGCCCAGCCAGGAGATACCCATGAAATATCTCAGGCAGGGGAAGAACCGCTGGTGCTGATTGCACAGGTTCTGTTTTCGTAAATGGCAGGACATAAGAAATTGTAAAAAAGGAGATTAGATAAATGACATGTACAGATAATAAGGTTCTGGTAAACGTTGCTCCGGTAGCGGCAGCGGACAAGGTCATTATACCGGAGAAGATAGCGGAGGATGTGTATGAGTGTTATAAGGAAGGGGCTGCCATGGTGCACCTCCATGTAAGGGACAGGGAAGGCCGTCTGACGCCGGATATGTCCTTGCTGGAGGAGACGCTGGCCATGATTCGCCGGGATTCGGATATCATCATCGAAGTGTCCACGGGCGGAGTGTCTGACCTGAATATACAGGAGCGCTGCGCTCCTCTGTATTCTGAGATGGTGGAAGCCTGCTCCCTGAATGTGGGATCCACGAATCTGGGTAGGGATGTGTACTGTAATCCCATCGGCGACGTGGAGTACTGTATCCAGGAAATCCTGAAGCAGAAAAAGACTCCGGAGGTGGAGACCTTTGAGATAGGCCACACATGGACCATGACGCAGCTGATGAAAAAGTATGACTTCGCGGACCCGGTTCTGTTCAGTATCGTGCTGGGCCATGAGGGGGAAGCCCCGGCAACGCCTCAGGCGCTGGCAGCCATGATACAGATGATTCCTTCCAATGCCATGTGGGGCATCACACAGGCCCACAGAAAGGATTTTTCGCTGCTGGCCGGCGCCGTGGGCATGGGGGCCAGGACCGTGAGGATTGGATTTGAGGACAGCAATTATCTGAACCCACAGACCCAGGTGACCTCCAATGCTCCCCTTGTGGAAAAGACTGTGAAGCTTCTCCGGGCCATGGATAAAGAGCCCATGCGGCCTGAGGAGGCCAGGGCTCTGCTGGGCATTGGAAGATAAGAGAGAGAGGAGAAACAGACCATGTTGAATGCATCTGTATTAGACCGGTACCCCAAAGTGGATATAGCAGCCGTGCAGGCCCTGTTGGAAGAAAAATGCCGGGAAGACAGACATAAAATCATAGTACTGGACGATGACCCCACCGGAGTGCAGACGGTCCATGATATTTCCGTGTACACAGATTGGTCCTATGACAGCATTAAGAGAGGCTTTGAAGAGAAGGGAAAGCTGTTTTACATACTGACAAATTCCAGGGGATTTACCGTGGAACACACCACCAGGGCCCACCTGGAAATCGGGGAAACCGCGGCAAAGGTGTCGGAGGAAACAGGAATTGATTATGTGATTGTCAGCAGGGGAGATTCCACCCTGAGGGGGCATTATCCTCTGGAGACAGAGCTGCTGGCCCGGGCAGAGGAAAAGCACAGGAACAGGGCTGTTGACGGGGAAATCATTTGTCCCTATTTTAAGGAGGGCGGGCGCTTTACCATTGGAAATGTGCATTATGTGAAGTATGGAAATGAGCTTGTCCCTGCGGGGGAGACTGAATTTGCACAAGATAAGACCTTTGGATACCATTGCTCCAATTTAAAGGATTACGTGGAGGAAAAGACAGGAGGCAGATATCCGGCCCGGGAAGTGCTGGATATTTCCCTGGAGGAGCTGCGCAGCCTGGATTATTCCGCCATTACGGATAAACTACTGGCGCTCCATGATTTTGGGAAAATCGTGGTAAACGCAGTGGATGCCTGTGACCTGAAGGTGTTCTGCATTGCCCTTTATGATGCCATGAAGCAGGGACGCAGGTTTATGTTCCGCACGGCCGCGGGCTTTGTGAAGGAGTTTGGGGCAGTCAGTGACAGACCGCTGCTTTCCAGGGAAGAGATGGTGGCTGGAGACAGGAAGACAGGCGGCATTATTGTGGTTGGCTCCCATACTAAAAAGACAACCAGCCAGCTGGAGGAATTGAAGGCAGTGCCCGGAATCCGGTTCCTGGAATTTAATTCGGATCTGGTGCTGGATGAGGAAAAATTTCAGGAAGAGATTCAATCGGTTGTCCGCAGGGAGGAAGAACTGTTGGAGCAGGGCGTTACCGTGGCGGTATACACCAAGAGAAAGCTTTTGTCTCTGGAAAATGACAGCCCGGAGGCAGCCCTTACGCGGTCTGTAAAGATATCTGACGCAGTCCAGTCCCTGGTGGGCGGACTTAAGGTGACGCCGGGGTTTGTGGTGGCAAAAGGGGGAATCACATCCAGCGATGTGGGAACAAAGGCCCTTAAGGTAAAAAAGGCCACTGTTTTGGGGCAGGTACGCCCTGGTATACCGGTGTGGCGTACGGGTGCTGAGAGCCGTTTCCCGGGGATACCCTATGTCATATTCCCGGGTAATGTGGGGGAAGCGGAGACACTTAAGGAAACGGTTGAGATATTGATGGGAAGTAAGGGGTAGGAGTAAGAAATAAAGGCAGGGAATAAGGGCAAAGGAGAATCGGGATATGCTGTTTCTTCGCGTTTTCGCGGCAGAAACAGCATTTTTCTGTTGGAAGGATATGGACATAATAAAGTTGGGAGTAGGAGAAAGAGACAAGATATGGTATGATGAAGAAAACTGTGATTTCAGTACTTATGCTAAGGAGGACTTTATTTATGAAAGGCTTATGGAAAAATTTGAACGCCTGACATCGAAGTGTTATACTTATCTGGCGGGAGATGTAACAAATGAGGATGCCTGGGACAAGGCATATGAAGTATTGGTTGAGATTGTCCGTGAAGGCAGAAGCCAAAACAGCAATTACGCGAAGGAATTGTACCTGCTGGATGACGGGACGGATTATGAGTACGATGTATGCGGCTGGCTGCAGGACTATCTGGATTATCTGGATACGGGAAAACAGTACGAGAAGATTCGCAGAATCTGCGGGGAGCTTATAAGCATGTTTTCGTGGGAAGAGGAAAAGCCGTCTGATTTCCGCTTTTATATAGCATCATCTTTTGGGGCGGAAGGAAAAAAGAAAGAGGCCCTGGAGTTTTGTGAGGATTGGTATAAAAAGGAGAGCGGTAATATTATGGGGGCTACGGCACTGATTTATGCCAGGACCGGCGTGGGCGTTTTTGAGGGAGCGGAGCAGATCGTGAGGCAGTACATATCGGAGGACGGAGCCTGTACAGATGAGAATGATATTGTCTATATGGCGGCGGAACTGCTCTACAAGGTAAGCGGGAACAAGAAGGCAGAGAAAAGAGTGTCCCAGGTCATGAAGAAATATGAGAAAGAGGTAGAAGCGTATTTTTACGGTATGGATGAAGAAGGGCTGGACAATATCATTGGGACAGGAGCTTGGCGCAGATAAATAAAAAATATTCAGGAACAAGATAAAATATTTCCCTCAATAGCCGTACAGGGTGTGCTAATCCCGGGATTTTCTGCATATGATGTAAAAAAATCCTCAGGAGACTCATTTTGAAGGAGTATATTGAAGAACGTGCGGTAGCCATCGCCAATTACATCATAGACCACAATGCCACGGTAAGGCAGACGGCGAAGAAGTTTGGAATAAGCAAATCCACGGTACATAAGGATGTAACTGACAGGCTTGAGCACATCAATCCGACCTTGGCGGCCCAGGCCAGAATCGTGCTGGATGTGAATAAGTCAGAGCGCCATATCCGGGGAGGGCTGGCTACCAGGGAGAAGTACCAGCACAGGCTGGCAATCTGCAGCAAGCAGGAGGAGTAAGAACGTACGGGAGAGAAGCCTGTACCAGGCGGATAAGCCGCAAATGAGAAACCAATAGGAAAATGAAAAACCGCAGTTTTCAGATGGAAACAGTCTTATCTGAAAATTGCGGTTTTGGTATTTGATTCAGCCCTATCTTCCCACGGAATCATACTCATCGCAGATTTCCACGGATGGAGCTTCTGTCATAAGCGACACGGCCACAATGGCAATGCAGGCCACGATGAAGGCGGGAAGCAGTTCATAGATGTTCCAGGCGCCGCCTAAGGGGCGCACGCCGTATTTCCATACAAACACCATGACGCCTCCGGAAATCATGCCTGCCAGGGCGCCCTTCAGATTGCTGCGCTTCCAGAACAGGGCAAAGAGCATCACCGGCCCGAAGGACGCGCCGAAACCGGCCCAGGCAAAGGAGACAATGGTAAATACGGAGCTGTCGGGATTCCAGGCCAGAAGGATGGCTACCAGGGCAATGCCAACCACGGTGATACGGGCCGCTGTCATGGACGCTTTTGTATCCATTTTAATCTTCAGGAAATCCTGGAGCAGGTTCTGGGACACGCCTGACGCGGCTGTCAGCAGCTGGGAGTCGGCCGTGGACATGGTACAGGCCAGGATTCCTGCCAGCACCACTCCTGCCACAACGGACAGCAGGATTCCGTGGCGTCCCAGCAAATCCGCCAGACGGATGATTACGGTCTCGGATTCAGAGCTGGATGAGAACATGGGAATCCCTCCTGCCACAGAGGCGCCGTTTCCGATGATGCCGATCAGGATGGCTACAAACATGGAGATGACAACCCAAATGGAGGCAATACGCCGTGACGTCTTAAGCTTATCCTCATGGCTGATGGCCATGAAGCGAAGAAGGATATGGGGCATTCCAAAATACCCCAATCCCCATGCCATGGTAGACAGTATGGTTATAATACCATAAGGGGACGCTGTGTTGTCAGCCATGTTGTGGACATGGGTCATGCTAAGGTATCCTGCCAGGGAACGGGCGTTGTCAGCCACGGCATTCCAGCCGCCTGCAACTTGGATGCCAAAGAATACAATGATAACCAGCGCAATGCTCATGACAATACTCTGAATCAGGTCCGTGGTGGACACTGCCATAAACCCTCCCATGACTGTGTATCCGATGATGACCACAGCGCCTGCGATCATTGCCACATGGTAATTTACGCCGAACAGGCTGTTGAACAGGGTTCCCACCGCCTTAAAGCCCGACGCGGTATAGGGAATAAAGAAAATCAGGATTACGATGGCGGCAATGCACATCAGTATGTTCCTGTCATCCCGGTAGCGGCGGGAGAAAAAGTCGGGTATGGTGATGGCCCCGCATGCAACGGAATAACGGCGCAGGCGCCTGGCAACAATCAGCCAGTTGAGATATGTACCCACGGCCAGACCAATGGCGGTCCAGCCCGCATCCGCGATGCCGGTCAGGTATGCAACTCCCGGCAGGCCCATGAGAAGCCAGCTGCTCATATCCGAAGCCTCGGCGCTCATGGCAGTTACCAGTGCGCCCAGTTTGCGGCCTCCCAGATAGAATTCGTCGGCAGAATCACCGCCGCCCTTTTTGCTGAAATAAAAACCTACATATACCATGGCCGCCAGATACACGGTGATGGCTGCCAGGATTCCTATTTGTCCAGTACTCATTTTACCCTCCTGTTATGTGTTCCTTTGCGGAAAACCGACATAATGCTGACATTATAGCATGAGGATGAGGAGAACGCAATACAGAACGAAGTATAGACTACATACTAGAATAATTATTATAAAATATGAATAAAACAACGTATTTATAAGAAAAAAATTCTAGACGATAATTGGAATATATATGAGAAGAAATATTTAGACATATAGAGAACGCGGTCCCGGCCGTTTAAGGCCGGGGCCGGAGATGGGACTGAATATGGTGATGGCAGCGGCAGTATAGCAGTGGCAGTATGGCAGTAGGGTACTGCCGCAATCATCCCCGCCCGGGCAGGAAATGGCTTAGGAACGCGGGCATGACTGAGGCGCTGTACCTGCGCAGGGAATATTCGCCGGCGCACAGACACCAGTCGTATAACAGGGCGCGTTCGGACAGGGCGTAAAGCTTGACCATTTCATTGACGCTGGTTTCTGCGTTCAGCTCCCCGGATTCCTGGCCATGGGCGATGATCCTGCGGAGCAGTTTATAGTAGGTGCGGTTGTGATCCAGCAGGTGCTTTTCACCGGTGGTGACCAGCTGAGTGGAGAGCAGGCGGGCCAGAAGGTCCAGGGATATGCTGTTCTCAATCATGCCGAAGAGCTCGCTGTTTAGAAAGAGAAGTTTGTCCATGGCTGACATCTTGGGCGTAAGAGTATCCATGAGTTCTTCGTATTTTTCATCAAAGAGCAGGCTCAGGGTACTGAGGAGAGCATCCTTTCCGTCGAAATAGTGGTAAAATGAGCCCTTGGATGTCTGGGAGAGCTCAATGATTTCCTCCACCGTGGTATCTTCATATCCCTGTTCATAAAACAGCTTCCATGCTGCGTTTACAATCTTCCCCCGGGTGTTGCGGGCATTTTTCTTGGCCATGTATGCACATCTCCTTGTGTTCGTTTATTCCTATTTTATAACTTAACACAGTTTTGCTGGTTTCGCAATGCGGCCTGAGGGCGTTTATGCATGTATGAATTCCGGCCGAGGTTATGGCTGATATGCAGGAATTGTATAGTATATTTGCAGGGAACCCATTGATTTTGAGGATTAATACGATTATAATTGTGTTCAAAATACATCTTATATCTACCCGAATGGAGGAACAGACTATGGAAAAGAAAGACCTGGACTGGGGAAATATCGGATTTTCCTATATGCCGACGGACAAGCGCTATGTGGCGAATTATAAAGACGGAGCATGGGACGGGGGAGCGATGACCTCTGACCCCAATGTGGTGATTAATGAATGCGCGGGCATCCTTCAGTACTGCCAGGAGATTTTTGAGGGACTTAAGGCTTATACCACTGAGGATGGAAGCATTGTCACATTCCGTCCTGACCTGAATGCGGAGCGTATGATGGATTCCGCCAGGAGGCTGGAGATGCCGCCCTTCCCCAAGGAGAGATTTCTGGAGGCAGTGGACCAGGTGGTGAAGGCCAACGCAGCATGGGTACCTCCGTACGGAAGCGGAGCCACCCTTTACCTCAGGCCCTATATGTTTGCCTCAGGTCCTGTCATCGGTGTTAAGCCTTCCCAGGAGTATCAGTTCAGGCTTTTTGGAACGCCTGTAGGGCCTTACTTTAAGGGAGGAGCAAAACCTCTGACCCTTTGCGTCAGCGACTTTGACCGGGCGGCGCCCAACGGCACCGGCCACGTAAAGGCCGGACTGAACTACGCCATGAGCCTTCACGCTTCTGTCACAGCCCATGCAGCGGGATATGACGAGAACGTGTTCCTGGATCCCGGTACCAGGACCTATATTGAGGAGACGGGGGGAGCCAATTTCCTGTTTGTCACAAAGGACGGCGAGGTGGTGACGCCTAAGTCTGATTCCATCCTCCCATCCATTACCAGGCGCTCCCTTGTGCACGTGGCAGAGCATTATCTGGGCCTTAAGGTGACCCAGAGGCCTGTGAAGCTTTCTGAACTGGGCGATTTCGCAGAGTGCGGACTGTGCGGAACAGCAGCCGTTATCTCCCCTGTGGGCAAGATTGTGGACCATGGAAGGGAAATCTGCTTCCCAAGCGGCATGGACGCCATGGGACCTGTTACAAAGAAGCTGTATGATACTCTTACAGGCATTCAGATGGGAACCATCGAAGCGCCTGAGGGATGGATTCGGAAAATCGTATAACAGCGGTTTGGGTATTATAAGGTCTGAATATGCGCAAACATGCGTTTAAACGCATAATCAGGGCCTCCCGGAATATATTGATAGTAATTGTATCATATATTCCGGGAGGTTTTAACATGAAAGGAACTATTAAGGGTAAAGTGTACCTTGGGCTCATGATGCTGTTTGCCATGACTCTGTGGCTGGCCGGCTGCTCCGCGTCTAAGGACAGCGGGGATAAGGTCAGGGACCTGGATTTCTCAGTGGTGGGTGATATGGATGTGCCGGATGAGCTTAAGAATCTGATTGCCGAGAAACAGCAGCAGCCGTTTAAGCTCACATACAGCGATGAGCAGAATCTGTACATAGCGGTGGGATACGGCGTACAGCCCACAGGCGGCTACAGCATCAGCGTCAATGAGCTCTATCTGACTGACAACTCCATTGTGGTCAATACAGAGTTAAAGGGCCCCGAAAAGGGGGAGAATGCCGGTACGGAACAGTCATTTCCATATATTGTAATCAGGACAGAGTATCTGGAAAATCCTGTGGTATTCCAGTAGCATGGGCGGGGCAAGGGGGAGGCAAAAGCCTGAAAAGAGTTATGAAACAGGCCCCAAAGTGTAAAAAGCTCTTTTTAATTTGAATATCATATGCTATACTATACGATATTTAACCTTTTTAGGAAAATGTCGTATTACCGTAGCATTGTGTTAACTTGTTAAAGAAAGGCTGGAGTAAATATGATATTCAAGGACATATGGCTTGACATAAAGGCCGTACAGGAACGTGACCCCGCTGCCCGCAATGCCCTGGAGGTACTTCTTCTGTACCAGGGAGTCCATGCCCTTATATGGCACCGGTTTGCCCACTGGTTCTATAAGCACAGGATGTTTTTTGTTGCCAGGCTGATTTCCCAGATTGCCAGGTTTTTCACCCTCATCGAGATTCACCCCGGCGCCCAGCTGGGCCACGGCATCCTGATTGACCATGGATGCGGAGTGGTTATCGGCGAGACCACGGTTGTGGGAGATAACTGTACCATTTACCAGGGAGTTACCCTGGGCGGCGTGGGAACCAAGAAAGGCAAACGCCATCCCACTCTGGGCAATAATGTGATGGTAGGCGCGGGCGCCAAGATTCTGGGCGCTTTTGAGGTGGGCGATAACTGCTCCATTGCGGCCAATGCCGTTCTGCTGAAGCCGCTGGAGGATAATGTGACCGCTGTGGGCATACCTGCCCGTCCAATCAAAAAGGATGGCGTTACCATACCAAAGGTAAAGAAAAGCCTGACGCTGGAGGAATACGAGACAATGAAACGGCGGATGGAGCAGATGGAGAAGGAGATTGAATTCCTTAAGGGCGCCTTAAAAGATGCCCGGACATGAGCCCGGCTGACGGCCCAATCCGGAAAAATAACCTACCCAGGAGAAGACACACGGCACATGAAACAGGAAGCACCCCATGTAAATATAGAGCGGAGCATCATAAAACAGTTCCGCAGGGAAATATGGCGCCCCTTTGTGAAGGGGCTTCAGGATTATGAGATGATAAAAGACGGCGACAAGGTGGCTGTCTGCATATCCGGCGGAAAGGATTCCATGCTTCTGGCCAAATGCCTTCAGCAGTTAAAGCGGCAGAGCCAGACGGATTTTGAGCTGGAGTTCATTGTCATGGACCCCGGATACAATCCGGACAACAGGAAGCTGATTGAAGATAATGCAGCCCTCATGAATATACCGGTGCGTATCTTTGATTCGGATATATTTGACATTGTGGTGGATGTGGAGCAGTCCCCCTGCTACCTGTGCGCCAGAATGAGAAGAGGGTATCTGTACGCCCACGCCAGGGAACTGGGATGCAATAAGATAGCGCTGGGACACCATTTTGACGACGTGATTGAGACCATTCTTATGGGAATCCTTTACGGAGGCCAGATTAATACCATGATGCCCAAGCTTCACAGCACGAATTTCCAGGGCATGGAGTTAATCCGCCCCCTGTACTATGTAAAGGAAGAAGATATACTGGCCTGGAAGGATTACAACGGCCTGCATTTCCTGCAGTGTGCCTGCCGGTTTACGGAGCGGATTGCTAAGGAACAGGCTGCAAGAGGGATGGCAGGGGAGGCGGCTGATATCGTGCACACCTCCAAGCGCCAGGAGATGAAGGAGCTCATCCGATCCCTCAGAAAGACCAGCCCCTTCATAGACGCCAATATCATGAAAAGCGTGGAGAACATTAATCTGGACGCCTGCCTTGGCTATGTGAAGGACGGGGTGCGCCGCCACTTCATGGACGAATACGATGAAAGATAGAAAAAGAGCATAAATCACCTGCTGTCCGCATAGATTTTTCTAAAAGACTATGAGAGATGGCAGGTGTTTTTTATGGAATTGATAAAGAAGCAGATACATATGAACCAATGGAAGGGCAACGTGACCACACAGATTACCCTGGACGATGACTTTATTGTACCGGATACCCTGGATGATATGGAGCAGGTCATGCTGGACACCGGCGAAATACAGATTGAGACAGTGAAGAACCAGGGTGATAAGGTGGCGGTAAAGGGAAAGCTGGAATTCCAGGTGCTGTACCGGAAGGAGAGCGGCGGGCTCCAGACCCTGGGCGGCAATATTCCCTTTGAGGAGGTGGTCAATGTCCAGGGCCTGGAGGAAAAGGATTACGTGGGGCTTAACTGGATGCTGGAAGATCTGAACACGGATATGATTAATTCCAGGAAGCTGGGAGTCCAGGCCATCATTACCCTTCAGGTGCGGGTGGAGACCCTGAGGGACGTGGAAGCTGCTGTGGATGTGGACATAGAAAATAACAGCCGTCCCGCGGGGGCCGGCATGTCTGACACGGACGGAGCGGGACAGGTGCAGGTGGAGACGCTTAAGCGCACGGCCAATGCGGCTGCCATTGCTGTCAGGCGCAAGGATACATACCGGATTAAGGAGGAACTTAGCCTTACCGGAGGCAAGCCCAACATTGGCCGGCTGTTATGGCGGGAGATGAAGCTGCGGGACGTGACCGTGAAACCATTGGACGGCAGGCTCCACCTGGACGGCGAACTCAGTGTTTTTGTTATTTACGGGGCAGAGGATGAAAATATGCCTGTCCAGTGGCTGGAGGAGACCATCCCATTTTCAGGGGACATGGAAATGAGCGATGTGAAGGAGGACCAGATCCCCATGGTGACAGTGCGCCTGGCCCATAAGGATATTGAAGCCAAGCCTGACTACGACGGGGAAATGCGGGAAATGGACGTGGACGCGGTGCTGGAGCTGGATATAAAGCTCTATGAGGAGGAGGTGGTGGAGCTTTTAAGCGATATGTACTCCAACAACCGGGAAATAGAGCTGAACCGTTCAGATGCCTGTTTTGACCAGATTCTGACCAGGAATGTGTGCAAATCCAAGGTGGCGGAGAAGCTGAGTCTGCCCCAGGCTGAACGGATTCTCCAGATCTGCCATAACGAGGGGACCATCAAGCTGGATGAGGTGGAAATCGGGGATGACTGCCTGGAGATTGACGGTGTGCTGGAAGTGACTCTTTTATATCTTACCAGCGACGACACATCGCCGGTCCAGTCCTCTGTGGAGCAGGTGCCCTTCCACTGCGTGGCGGAGGCCAGAGGAATCCGGGAGGACAGCGTATACCAGCTGGATGCGGGACTGGAACAGTTAAGCGCCGTGATGATGGGCGGGGACATGGTGGAAGTGAAGGCCGTGATTGCCCTGGATTTTCTGGTTCTGCAGCCGGTGTGTGAACCGGTGATTACAGGGGCAGCCATCCATCCCATGGATTTGCAGAAGCTTCAGGAGCTGCCGGGAATCGTGGGATACATCGTGCAGCCGGAAGACAGTCTGTGGGAAATAGCGAAAAAATTCCATACAACCGTGGGCAATATCATATCCACCAACGAACTGGCGGACGACCAGGTGAAACAGGGGCAGAGGCTGCTGCTGGTGAAAGAGATTGCCCAGGGACTGTAATGGAGGATCCTGCCGGAAGAGGCCGGACGGCTTTGGGAAAATGAAGTCCGGAAAGTGAAAGAGATCTGGAAACTGCTTCCAGGTCTTTTTCCTGTGATGCAAAAAAACTGTTATAGAACCCGGTTTTATGGTATACTATCTAGAGTTAAACGAAAAGAAGGTGCTATGCTATGGAATTGGAATTTAAGCCGGTGGTGGCCGGGGATATAGACAGGCTTCGGCCTTTTTATGGGATGAGGCCCAATAAAACATGTGACAGCGTGTTTCTGGACAGTTTTTTGTGGAAGGACTATTACCATGTACAGTGCGCGGTGAGCGAGGGAAGGGCTGCTTTGTGGCTTATGGAAAAGGACGGCCAGGTTTCAACCGCCATGCCTCTGTGCAGGGAGGAGGACCTGCCTTACTTCTTTCAGCAGATGGTGGATTATTTTTCGGAGGTGCTTCACAAGCCCTTCTATATCTCCCTGGCCGATGAGGAAGCGGTACAGTACCTGAATCTGGACCCGGCCCTCTTTGAGGTGGAAGAGCAGGTGGATTTAAAGGACTATCTCTACAGCGGCGAGGAGCTGAGAAAGCTGGAAGGGAAGAAGTTCGTCAAGAAGAGAAACCATCTTAACGGCTTTAAGCGCACGTATGAAGGCAGGTATGAGTACAGGCGTCTGTGCTGTTCCGACCGGCATGAGGTGTGGCAGTTTATGGAGCGCTGGAGGCAGCACAGGGAGGAAGTGGGCGCCATGGAGCTGTCACTGGATTATGAGGTGGCGGGAATACACGATATACTTAAAAACTGTTCCAACCTTTACGTGAGGATGGCCGGGGTATACATTGACGGACAGCTGGAGGCGTTTACTATTGGGAGCCTTAATGTACGGGAGAACATGGCTGTCATTCATATTGAGAAGGCCAACCCTGAAATCAGGGGACTGTACCAGTTTATCAACCAGCAGTTCCTGATAAATGAATTTCCCGAGGCTGAACTTGTGAACCGGGAGGACGATGTGGGGATGGAGGGTCTTAGAAAGGCCAAGATGAGCTATTATCCCATTGGATTTGCGAGAAAATATATGGTGAGGGAACGATGATCCGGTATTTGGAGAAGAGTGAGTTTGGGGCGTGCAGGCCCCTTTGGCAGGAAGCGTTCCCGGAGGATTCCCGGGAATTTGCAGACTATTATTTTGATAAAAAGCTATGTCAGAGCGCCGTATTGGTGAAGGAGGACGACACGGGACGTATCGTAACCATGGCCCACATGAACCCATACAGGGTTAATGTGGGAAAGAAGATGTGGAAGCTGGATTATATCGTTGGCGTGGCTACGGCTGCCGACAGCCGACACCGCGGACATATGAGGGATGTGCTCATGAGGATGCTGGGAGACATGCACCAGGACAGAAAGCCCTTCTGCTACCTTATGCCGGCCTCGCCGGATATTTACAGGCCCTTTGGGTTCCGGTATATATTTGACCAGCCGCGGTACAGGCTGGGACCTGAGGCAAAGGAGCGCCTTCACAGGAGGGAGCTTCGGCTGGACGGAAATCTCTGTTCCCCGCTGGCCGGCTGGATAAATCATTGGCTTTCCTCCAGATTCCAGGTATATGCACTGCGCGACCGGGATTATATGGAGATGCTCCAGTCTGAGCTGGACAGCGAGGCGGGAAGCGTATATGGATGGTACGACGGTACAGGGGCCCTGCAGGCGTTCCAGTCCTTTTGGGGGCGTGAGAAGCGGGAGCAGAGGTTCCTGTACGCGGGCAGGGACGAATGGCTGGAACCGGACAGCGGCCAATATCCGCCCAGACCGGCAATCATGGCCCGCATCACCGATGTGCGGTCCTTTATGGAAGCCATTGTCCTGGATGAAGGGTGTCCCTGCCCTGCCATGGATGTGATGGTCAATATCCATGACACGCTGATACCGGGCAACAGCGGTTTGTGGAGATGGAAAATCGACGGAAACGGCTCATCCCTTACAAAGAGAGGTTTGACCCTGTCGGAGGTTCATGCCGGGGAATGCGCGGAGGAGCCTGATTATCCGGGGACACTGGTTTCCACGGAGGTTTTGGATATTACCATAGAACAGCTGGCATCCTGGCTGTTTGGATACAGCGTCCTGGAGGAGCTGGCAGATGGGCAACCGAATGTGGTGCCTTTTTGGTGCGCGTATGTGCAGGCCCTGGACGGCGTGTATCTGGATGAGGTTGTGTAAACGTGAACACGGTATGGATTGGCAGAATCAGGAGGGGTAATGGTATGAACGAAAAATGGCGGCAGTTAAAGGAATGGATTGACGGCAGCGATAATATTGTGTTCTTTGGCGGAGCCGGAGTATCCACGGAAAGCGGGATTCCGGATTTCCGCAGTGTGGACGGGCTCTATAACCAGCAGTACAAATACCCGCCTGAGACCATCATAAGCCACAGCTTTTATATGCGGTATCCGGAGGAATTTTACCGCTTTTATAAGGACAGGATGCTGTTTGCCGGGGCTCTCCCCAACGGGGCCCATAAGGCCCTGGCCCGGCTGGAGGAGAGAGGAAAGCTTAAGGCGGTCATCACCCAGAACATCGACGGCCTCCACCAGATGGCGGGAAGCAGGGAAGTGCTGGAGCTTCACGGCAGCGTACATAGGAATTACTGTACCAGGTGCGGACAGTTTTATGATTTGGATTACATTGTAAAAAGTGACGGAGTGCCCCATTGCAGCTGCGGCGGTGTGATTAAGCCGGACGTGGTCCTGTACGAGGAAGGACTGGATAACAGGACCCTGCAGAAATCCGTGGATTATATCAGGAATGCAGACATACTCATCATAGGAGGGACATCCCTGGTGGTATACCCCGCGGCAGGGCTGATTGATTATTACAGAGGCAATAAACTGGTGCTCATCAATAAAGCAGCCACTTCCAGGGACTCCCAGGCGGATCTGGTCATCAGCGATCCTATCGGGGAGGTCCTTGGGACTGTGGTTGATTAAGAAAGGAAGGAATCACAGATGTATCAGGCAGCAGAGAACAGATATGACAGTATGGAATATATGCGCAGCGGCAGAAGCGGCGTCCTGCTTCCAAGGATATCCCTGGGACTGTGGCAGAATTTTGGACTTGAAAAGAGCCTGGAGGAACAGGAGGCTGTTCTTTTCAGGGCCTTTGATATGGGTATCACCCATTTTGACCTGGCAAACAATTATGGATTTCCGGCAGTGGGCAGTGCAGAGGAAAATTTCGGATCCGCCCTTCGGGATGGTCTGGGAAGGTACAGGGATGAGCTGTTTATCTCCACAAAGGCGGGATTTGATTTCTGGCCGGGACCGTACGGCAACTGGGGCTCCAGGAAGTACCTTATGGCCAGTCTGGATTCCAGCTTAAAGCGTATGGGACTGGAGTATGTGGATGTGTTTTACCATCACCGTCCTGACCCGGAGACGCCCCTGGAGGAGACCATGGGCGCCCTGTCGGACATCGTGCGCCAGGGAAAGGCCCTGTATGTGGGGATCTCCAATTATCAGGCAGAGGAAGCGGAGGCAGCCATCCGCATACTGAGGGAAAACAAAACCCCCTGTCTTCTTCACTAGCCGCGGTATAATATGTTCGAGCGCTGGGCGGAGGACGGCCTTCTGGAGCTTCTGGACCGTGAGGGCGTGGGCTGCATATGCTACAGCCCTCTGGCACAGGGCGCCCTGACAGGAAGATACCTGGATGGGATACCGGAAGGCTCCAGGGCATCAAAGAAAGGTTCCACGATAGGCGGAAGATACCTGACAGAGGACAAGCTGGTTAAAATCAGGGCTCTGGACAGGGTGGCCGGAGAGCGCGGACAGTCCCTGGCCCGGATGGCCCTGGCCTGGGTGCTTCGCAGGAAGGAAGTCACCAGCGTCCTCATAGGGGCCAGCAGCATTGCCCAGTTGGAGGATAATGTAAAGGCTCTTGACAACCTGGCATTCAGCCGTGAGGAGCTGGCTGAGATAGAAGGCATACTGAAAGGGTGACAGGCAGCGGTCAGACCCATATACAGAAATGGAGATATGGCATGAACGAAAGGTTAAATTATGAAGTTGGGGATATAGTAAAGCTTAAAAAGCCCCACCCCTGCGGCAGCAGCCAGTGGGAAATCCTCAGGGTGGGAGCTGATTTCCGGCTCAAATGCATGGGATGCGGACATCAGATCATGATTGCCCGCAGGCTGGTGGAGAAAAATACCAGAGGACTTACCAAGGCAAAAGAGGACTCTTAGGCGGCTGCCCCGGAAGATACCGTGAAATCCGTCATGAAAATTGTAAGAAAACAAAAAAATATCTTGCATTTGTCCATGAAATTTGTTAAAATAATACTCCGTGACATATTATATCCTTGCTCCTGTTACTGAAAGCAGGGGCCAGAGACCACAAGGAGGTAAAGCAAGATGAACAAGTATGAATTAACCGTTGTTCTGAATGTGAAGCTGGAAGACGAGCAGCGTGCAGCAGCAATCGAAAAGGTAAAGGGTTACATCACCCGTTTCGGCGGCACTGTAACAAACGTAGATGAATGGGGCAAGAAGAGACTTGCTTACGAGATTCAGAAGATGCACGAAGCTTACTACTACTTCATACAGTTCGAGTCTGATTCTGTATGCCCGAATGAAGTAGAAGCTCACGTTCGTATTATGGAACCAGTAATCAGATACTTATGCGTTAAGGCAGAGGCATAAGAGATACCCAGACCGCCTATGGCGGGAGAGAAAAGGAAGTGTGACCGTATGAACAGAGTTATCTTAATGGGAAGATTGACAAGAGACCCGGAAGTCAGATATTCACAGGGAGAGCGTTCCATGGCTATAGCCAGGTACACCCTTGCGGTGGACAGAAGGGGCCGCAGGAACCAGGACAGTTCCGCGGAGCAGCAGACAGCCGATTTTATCAACTGTGTTGCATTTGACCGCGCCGCCGAGTTTGCCGAGAAGTATTTCCGTCAGGGAATGCGGGTGCTCGTGTCAGGCAGAATCCAGACAGGTAGCTATGTAAATAAAGAAGGTCAGAAAGTATACACCACCGAGGTCATTTTGGATGACCAGGAATTCGCAGACAGTAAGGGTGCGGCGTCTGAAATGGGAGGATATGCCCAGGCAGCTCCGTCTCAGAGACCGGCTCCTACCAGTGCGATTGGTGATGGGTTTATGAATATTCCTGATGGAGTGGAGGACGAAGGACTTCCATTTAACTAGGATGTTCATGGTTAATAATAAAGGAGGACAACACCAATGGCATTTAATAAAACAGATAGACCAGATGGCGCTAAGATGAGAAGACCAGGCGGAATACGCAGAAGAAAAAAAGTTTGTGTATTCTGTGGAGATAAGAACGGAACCATCGATTACAAGGATGTTAACAAGTTAAAGAGATACGTATCCGAGAGAGGAAAAATCCTTCCCCGCCGTATCACAGGCAACTGTGCAAAGCACCAGAGAGCCCTGACCGTAGCTATCAAGCGCGCACGTCACATTGCTCTGATGCCGTATACCTGTGATTAATTCTTTGTTTAGCAGGGATTGATGGGTAAAAAGATTACGGGATTCCATATATGAAGTATGGAGTCCCGTTTTTGTGTTCCTGTTTTTCCCTGCGCTTAATCCCCGCAGCCCCCTCCTTTGACCTTCAGCAGCCTGGCCTTGCCCATGATGAAGATGGTAGCGCCGCCAATCCGTTCCGTACCCATCAGGCATTTACCACAATGCGGAATGAATCAAAAGGGAAATTAGGAGTGTAGAATATCTTTCTATAACAGTTTGGTGTAAATTTCCACTTTATTTTAAAAGCCGGGGGGCCAGAGCTATTGACATTTATTGCGTGTAATGATATAAATAAAACCATACTAATTTGCTATGAATAGTGTGGTTTTGTTGCGCGGCACAGCGTTTTGCAGAAACGGAGGTCATGTTGTCGGTATTGACGGTATGCGGTGCCAGCGTCCGGAGCGCGTATACGGGTGCTCCGGGGATTTAAGGAGGAGGCTTATGAAACATACAAAAGGAACAGCGGGGAGAATGGCAGGCAGATGTCTTGCCCTGGTTTTATCTGCGGTCATGGTCCTGTCAGCGGCGGGATGCGGGGGCAAAGGCGGCAGCCAGCCGTCGGGCCAGACGGAAACAGGCCAGACGGGATTGGGACAGACCCAGGCAGCGGCCTCTGACAGCGGAAAAATCGTCAATATTGGTGTGACCAGCTCTCTCAATACGCTGAATCCCCTGCTGATGGACGGCGTGGAGATGAATAAATATGCCACAGGTCTCATGTTCCTGCCGTTGGTGGAACTGGACCAGAATATGGAGTTTGAAGGAATGCTGGCAGATTCCGTGTCAGCGGAGGACGAGAGGAATTTTCTGGTGCATATTGATGATAAGGCGGTCTGGTCCGACGGAACTCCGGTTACCGCGGATGACGTGGTGTACACGGCCCTCAGGCTTTGCAGCCCGGTTATCGGAAACCCGGCCATGATGTACTATGTATTTGAAGGCGTGGGCGACGACGGGTTTGTGGAAGAGGGAGCCGACCATGTGGAAGGCATTGCCAGGGTGGATGACAAGACCGTGCGTTTTACCACCAAGGCTCCCATGTCACTCATAACCTTTAACAGCTCCTATGCCCGCTATCTCATGCCCCTTCCAAAGCATGTGATTGGTGATATCGGCGAGAAGGCGCTGGCATCAGACCCGTGGTTCAGCCATCCGGACGTGGTGAGCGGTCCCTATAAGGTGACTGAGTTTGACCGGGACCATTATGTGTCTTATGAGGCCAACAAAGACTACTGGAAGGGCGCTCCGGTGATTGAGCGTCTCAACATAAAAATTGTGGAAGGCAGCCAGCTCTATGCCGGGCTTAAGTCCGGGGAAATTGACATTACCCAGAACACCATGAGCACCATTCCCCTGGAGGACTATGAGAGTGTGGCGGCGCTGGAGAACGTGGAGGTTTCCTACGGGGCTCCCATCACCAACCAGTCCGTATTCATCAATACAGCCAGAATCACCGACGCAAAGGTGCGCCAGGCCATGTTGTACGCGGTGGACCGCAGCCAGCTCCTGGAGCAGCTCTTAAAGGGCAACGGAGAAGTGGCGGACGGATTTCTGTCATCGGCCAGCCCGTATTTTGACAGTTCCCTGGTGCCTGTTTCCTATGATCCGGAAAAGGCAAAGAGCCTGCTGGCGGAGAGCGGATGGGACCAGAGCAAAAGCATACGTTTCTGCATTGACTCAGGCGACAGCACCTTTGTGAACGCGGCTTCTGTTATAGCAGCCCAGTGGGCAGCGGTGGGCATTAAGGCAGATATCCAGACCATGGACATCAATACGCTGATGAGCACTGCCTCCAGCGGTGATTTTGATGTGCTGGCCGTACAGTATACCTATCCGCCGGTGGATCCTTATGCGGACGTAGCCTGGCTTTTAGGCGGCGAGGGCAGCTGGACCGGCTATACCAGGCCGGAGGTGGAGGAGGCATTGTCAAATGTGGCCCTGACAAATGACAAGGATAAGCTGAAGGAGCTGTATGGAATCGTGGACCGGAAGGTCCAGGAGGATGTGCCCATGTTTTCCGCCTACATTATCAGGACCATGGCGGCGGCCAATAAACGCCTGACAGGGGTTAAGCCCAGCGTCTATGGCTTCCTCAATCATGTGGAGCAGTGGGATGTGACCCAATAGAATTTATCCCGATAGAATGTGTCACATTGGAAGGCATCCCGTCAGGACAACCCCATAATTGGAAGGAATGAACGGATTCCCGGAGGGCATATGCTCTCTGGGTATCTTCATTCATGGGAAATCCGCCATTAATATCAAGAAATGAGGAAACAGTATGTCACATATCCTTGAAGTCACGAATCTGGAAGTTGAATTTTCTGGTGACGGGGGGAAGAATATAAGTGTGGACCACGTGGGATTCCATGTGGATTCGGGGGAGATAGTCTGTATAGTAGGGGAGTCGGGCTGCGGCAAAAGCGTTACCTCCCTGTCTGTTATGGGGCTTTTAGGCAAAGGGGGGAAGGTGACTGACGGCCAGATCCTGTTCGAGGGAAGGGATTTGCTCTCCATGACAGAGAGGGAGTTGGACGGAGTCAGGGGAGACCGCCTGACCATGATATTCCAGGACCCTCTTACCTCCCTTAACCCTGTATTTACCATCGGGAGCCAGATGACGGAGAGCATCCGCGCCCATATGGGGTTGGGAAAGGAGGAGGCCAGGGAGAGGGCATCGTCCCTCCTTAAAAGGGTGGGGCTGCCGGACACCCTTTCCGTGATGAAAAAATACCCCCATCTGCTGTCAGGAGGCATGCGCCAGCGTGTCATGATTGCCATGGCCCTTTCCTGCAATCCGTCCCTTCTGATTGCCGACGAGCCTACCACGGCTCTGGATGTGACGATTCAGGCCCAAATCATGGACCTGATTCTGGAGCTTAAGGAGGAGATGGGCATGGCGGTGCTGCTCATCACCCATGACATGGGATTGGTGGCTCAGATGGCTGACCGGGTGCTTGTAATGTATGCGGGACAGCTCATAGAGCAGGCCAGGGTGCTGGAGCTGTTTGACCATCCGGCCCATCCCTACACCAGGGCCCTGCTGCGTTCCGTACCCGGTATCAGGGATGAGGAGGACAGAAGGCTGGAGTCCATAGAGGGAATTGTGCCGGAACACTACGACAGGATTCGGGGATGCCGTTTTGCAAGGAGATGCCCCTTCAGAACAGCAATGTGCATGAAGCCGCAGCAGGAGGTGCCTGTAGGGGCTTCCCATATTGTGCGGTGCTGCAGGGCGAAGGAGGTGCCGGCAGATGGCTGATAAATCTCATGTCCCGCTGCTTTCGGTGGAGGGACTGAAAAAATATTATACGTCAAAATCAGGCATGTTCTCCCATCCCTCCGGTGTGGTGCGGGCTGTGGACGGCGTATCCTTTCAGCTGTTTGAGGGGGAAACCCTGGGGCTGGTGGGAGAATCCGGCTGCGGCAAATCCACGTTGGGGCGCCAGCTGGTAGGACTGGAGCATCCCACGGGAGGGCATGTCATCTATGACGGCAATGACCTGGGCAATATGAGCCAGGCCCAGATGAAGCCCTTCCGCACCCGGCTGCAGATGATATTCCAGGATTCCTATTCATCCTTAAATCCCAGGAAGCATGTATTTGAGATACTGTCGGAACCCATGCTGTATCACGGACTGGCCAAACGCGGGAACGTATACTCCCACGTGGAAAAGCTGCTGGACATGGTAGGACTTCCGAAAAACTGTCTGGGAAGATATCCCCATGAATTCTCCGGCGGACAGAGGCAGCGCGTAGGCATTGCCAGAGCACTTTCCCTAAATCCCAGGCTGCTGGTATGCGATGAACCGGTCAGCGCCCTTGATGTGTCCATACAGGCCCAGATATTGAACCTGCTCAGGGATTTGCAGAAGGAGCTGGGGCTTACCTGTATCTTCATCGGCCACGGCCTGGGAGCTGTGAACTATGTCAGCGACCGGATTGCCGTCATGTACCTGGGAAAGATTGTAGAGATTGCCGGCCGGAAGGAGCTGTTTGACCATCCCCTTCATCCTTATTCCAGGGCTCTGTTCGAGGCAGTGCCCATAGCTGATCCGCGAAAGCGCAGGAAGCGGTCTGAGGGAATTGTGGGCGGTGAGACGGCGTCCAATGTGAATACGCCTTCAGGATGTCCCTTCCACCCCAGATGCCCCCACTGCAGGGGAGAGTGTATGAGCGGGGAAATGGAGCTGAAACCGGCGGCACCTGGAAGCAGCCACCTGACAGCCTGTATCCGGTATAAGGAATTAGAGAAGGAGGTTGAGCAGGCATGACAAAATATATACTGAAGCGTATTCTGATTGCCATTCCCACCCTGCTTGGCATCACCATCATCGATTACGCCATCATGTGTTTTGCGGGCAGCCCCCTGGAAATGCTTCAGGGAGCCCGCATTTCCCAGGAAGCCATCGCCGCCAAGGAGGCAGCCATGGGATTGGACAAACCTTTCTATATACAGTACTTTATCTGGCTGGGGCAGCTTCTTTCCGGAAACATGGGGTATTCCGTGAAATCCTACGAGGCGGTCAGCGCCATGATTGGAAGCCATCTGGGACCTACCCTTCTTCTGATGGGGGTGTCGTTGATTGTAAGCCTTATAATGTCGGTGCCTGCCGGAATCTACAGCGCCATCCATCAGTATTCCAAGGGGGATTACGCCGTGGTGACAGCCTCCTTTTTCGGAAGCAGCATACCGGGATTTTTCCTGTCCCTGCTGCTGGTGTACCTCTTTACCGTGAACCTGGGCATCCTGCCCTCCGGAGGGATGACTACCCTGGGCACTGCGGGCGGCTCGGCGGATGTGGCGGTCCACATGGTAATGCCCGTGCTGGTGCTGTCTGTCTCCATGGCAGGGACCAATATCCGCTATATTCGCAGCGCCATGCTGGAAATACTCCAGCAGGATTATCTGCGCACAGCCAGGGCCAAGGGAATCGGGAGCAGGAAGGTCATATATAAGCATGCCCTGCGCAATGCCCTGGTGCCCATTGTGACAGTTATCGGCATGCAGATACCGGCGCTGTTTGGCGGCGCGGTCATTGTGGAGCAGCTGTTTTCCTGGCCCGGACTGGGACTTATGACCATGAGCGCCATCCTGAACCGGGATTATCCGGTTATCATGGGCGTCTGCCTGCTTTCCGCCGTGGTGGTGCTGGCAGCCAACCTGGTGACGGATATTCTGTACGCCATCGTAAATCCGGCTATTCAGTATGACTGACAGACCGGCGCAAGCACTTGACAGGAGTAAGCATAGATAGAATGAAAATGAACAGAAAGAACCCTTATGGGGATATCGGAAGAGAAAATTACTGGCAGACCGTAAGGCGGCGGTTTCTCCACCACCGCCTGGCCTGTATCAGTCTGGTGGTGCTGGCAGTTATCTGCGCGGCGGCCATTCTGGCGCCCGTCATAGCGCCCTATGACCCGGACGCCATCGCAGGGCCCTTCGGCGCCCCGCCAGGCGCCGGGTTCCTGCTGGGAACAGACCAGATTGGACGGGACATGTTTTCCCGCCTTTTATATGCAACACGTATATCCCTGCTGGTGGGCGTGCTGGCCACAGCCATATCCACGGCCATAGGAGTCAGCCTGGGGCTGCTGGGGGGATACTTCGGAGGCTGGCTGGACATAGCCATCATGCGTTTTACGGATATGGTCATGTCCTTTCCATATATTCTGCTGGTGCTGGTGGCGGCAGCCATCTTTGAACCGGGGCTCTGGAGCATCATACTGATTCTCGGATTTGTGGACTGGCCCGGCATCGCCCGTCTGGTCAGGGGCAATGTGCTGAGCCTTCGGGAGACTAATTTTGTAAAGAGCAGCATTGTGGCGGGGATGCCTGCCAGACATATCCTGTTTTCAGAGATACTTCCCAATACAGTTGCGCCGATTCTGGTGTACGCCACCTCAGTGATGGCCCTTTCCATGCTGGATGAGGCTTCCTTAAGCTTCCTTGGAATGGGAGTGCAGCCGCCCACTGCCAGCCTGGGCAATATGCTGAACAGCGCCCAGTCCCTGACCGTGCTCACAAAACAGCCGTGGCTCTGGATTCCGCCCGGATTCCTGATAGTGGTCCTGGTGGTTGCCATTAATTTTGTGGGCGATGCCCTGAGGGATGCCCTGGACCCGTCGGCGGTTCTGAATCTGGGCGGGGCAGAGCCGGACGCCGAGGATCAAGACGCCGAGGATCAGGAAACGGCGGATAGCATATAACTATACTGAAATGCATACAAAAGGAGTATATCCATGACCATCCATCAGATTGAATGTTTCCTGGAAGCAGCCAGGACCCTTAATTTTACGGAGGCGGCCAACCATCTGTATATATCGCAGCAGGGGCTGAGCCGCCAGATAGCGTCCCTGGAAAAGGAGCTGGAGCTGCGCCTTTTTGACAGGACCACCAGGGATGTAAGGCTGACCCGCAGCGGGGAGCTTCTGTTATGGCGCTGGAAAGATATTCCCAAGGAGATATATGACTCCGTGGATATGGCCAGGGAGGAAGGGGAGAGGGCCAAACGCCGGATTAACCTGTCCGTGGTGGGAATGAGCGGTATCATAGAGATGGCCGGCAACATACTGGCTGATTATATGGCTCTTGACCCGGATGTGGAATTTGAAATCAATGAGTTTACCAATATTAAGGATATAACCAACGGAAATCCGGATTTGATGATGACTGTAAGCTTTACCCCGTCCTACGAGCAGCTGAAGGAGAAGTGCGGGCTGGTGGTGGTAAAGAACCTGCCCTTATACTATGTAATGTCCAAGGAAAATCCCCTGGCTCAGAAGGAAGAAATAGTCATGGAGGATTTTAAGGGAGAGACCATGCTTTGTCTCTTCAAGAATTTTTTTGCAGGAGCCGAGCTGCGTCTGTTTGAACTGATTGCCAAGCAGGAACATATCCTTCAGAAGGCCCGGTATTATGAAAATGTAAACAGCCTGGAGCTGGCAATTATTGCCAATGAAGGGATTCATATCGGCTTTAAGGAGTTCTATCATAACTACGGGGAACGGCTGGTCATGCATCCCATGCCCAACTCCAATAGCCAGGCTCACGCCAGTGTAATCATTGTATGGCGTAAAGAAAATGAGAAAAGACTTGAAAGTTTTATTAAATTTTTGAAAAATAATTATAATTAACAACAATGAGTTGTTAATTATCCGCATTTTGGTGTTAGACAAAAAGGGGGGCAACTGTCTAAAATACAAGATGGTGGTAAAAAAGAAAGAAGCCGTAATTTGGGGAAGGGCTGTGGACCAAGGCAGCTCATTTCCCTTGTTTTTTTCTGGCGCTGTATTCCCTCTAAGGACAGCGCCGGCGCTATGACAGATTCTCATATTAAAAAGGACATGAAAGGAAAGAGGAGAAGATGAAAAAAGCAAGGACGCGCATTATTTGGGGAATCGTGATTGTAATCATCGCAGTCATTGTGATTGCCCGGGTTTTCAAGAAGGAAGAGCCTGTTGTCCCCACTCCGGACCCGGTGGTAACGGTACAGACGCCGCAGATGGGCGACATACTGCTGACAACAGACCTGGTAGGCACCATTGAGCCGGCCGATATTGTGTACATATATCCCAAGGCAGGAGGCGACGTGACAGCTGTCAACGTGAAGGCCGGGGATGTGGTTGCGGCAGGACAGGTGCTGTTAGAGATCGATACAAAACAGGTGGATACATCCAAAAACTCCATGGACGCGGCAAAGGTGGCGTGGGATGACGCCCAGTCTACCCTGGCCCGTATGGCCCCGCTTCATGCTTCAGGCTTTGTATCTGATAAAGAGTTTGAGGGATATCAGACTGCCGCTGAGGCTAAGAGGCTTCAGTATGAGTCCGCCAAGATCGCATATGAAAACCAGATGGAATTCAGCCATGTGACGTCACCCATAAACGGACGGGTGGAACAGCTTAATGTGGAGGTACATGACACGGTTGGAAACTCTAACCAGCTCTGCGTCATCGCAGGCGACAGCGGCAACAATGTAACTTTCTATGTAACCGAGAAGGTTAAGAATCATCTGAACGCAGGTGACCCCATCACGGTCATCAAGGAGGGAACAGAATACGGCGGCAATGTCATTGAAGTCAGCAATATGGCTGAGGCATCCGTCGGCCTGTTCAAGATAAAGGCATCTGTGGATGACAATGAGGCCATGGCAGCCGGAACCAGTGTGGAGCTGCGGGTGCCTTCCGCATCCGCCAGAAATGCCATGCTGATTCCAAATAACTGTGTATATTATAAATCAGGCGATGCCTATGTATATACTTATGACAGCGGCATCATCCACGAGGTGCCGGTGGAAGTGGGCATCTATGACAGTGAGAATATCGCGGTGCTTTCAGGCATTACCCTGGATGACCGGATCCTCACCACCTGGACCTCCGAATTAAAGGAGGGAACCAAAGTGACACTGGAGACCGAGGCGCCGGCAACCTTAGAGATGAATGGAACGGAAGCCGATGCACAGATAAATATGCAGGTTATCCAGGAAACCAGTCAGACAGACAAAGCTGAAAGTCCGGCCGCAGACCAGAGTCAGGCACAGTAGAAGGAGGCAGGAAAATGGGCTTAACAAAACTTGTCTTAAAAAGGCCGGTCAGTACGGTTCTCGCAATCCTGTGTCTGATTGTGTTCGGTTTGTCCTCGGTGATGAAATCACCGCTGGAGCTGATGCCGGACATGAACATGTCCATGATGATTGTGATGACCGTTTACTCCGGCGCCAGCCCTGACGACGTCAGCGAGCTGGTTACGAAACCCATCGAGGACAGGGCCAGTACCCTGAGCGGTCTGGATACCATATCCTCCCAGTCAAAGGAGAACATGTCCATCGTCATGCTGAAATACAAGTATGGCACTGACATGAACGATGCATATGATGACCTGAAGAAGCAGATGGACCTGGCTAAGGCAGAGCTTCCGGAGGATGCGGATGACCCCATCATGCTGGAGCTGAATACCAGCCTGAAGCCAAATGTGATCATGGCAGTCAGCCATGGGGAGGACGACGACCTCTACAATTATGTGAACAATGAGGTTGTACCTGAATTTGAGAAGCTGTCAACGGCGGCCGAGGTTTCCATCACCGGCGGTCTCCAGAAATATATCAAGGTGGAGCTGATGCCGGAGAAGCTGAAACAGTACGGCGTATCCATGAGCTCCATTGCCAGCGATATTGCGGGATCGGATATCACTTATCCGGCAGGCGATACGCAGGTGGGCGACCAGAAGCTGTCTGTGTCAACCGAGCAGCCCTTTGAGACCATGGACAGTCTCAATGATATTCCGCTGACCGTATCCGGTAACCAGACCGTATATCTGAGCGATGTGGCAAAGGTGTATATGGGCGCGGATGATGTGGAGAGCATCGCGCGCTATAAGGCTGAGAACGGACTTCCTGAGGATATTGTGGCATTAACTATCAGCAAGCAGCAGGACGCGGCTACGCTGGATGTCTCAAAAGATGTGAAGCGGGTGGTGAACGAGCTTACCGCCAAGGATCCCAGCCTGCAGATTACCATAGTAGACGATGATAAGGATTCTATCATGTCATCCCTGAGCTCGGTTATCGAGACAATGATTCTGGCCATCATCATTTCCATGGTCATCATATGGCTGTTTTTCGGGGACTTGAAGGCGTCTATGATTGTAGGCAGCTCCATTCCCGTATCCATCCTGTCGTCTCTTATATTGATGCAGCTCATGGGCTTCAGCCTCAATGTTATCACTCTGAGCGCCCTGGTGCTGGGCGTCGGTATGATGGTGGATAACTCCACCGTTGTGCTGGAGAGCTGTTTCAGGGCCACGGATGATACCGGTTTCCGGGAATTTTCCAAGGCAGCCCTAAACGGTACCGGCGTGGTATACCAGTCAGTTATCGGTTCCACGCTGACCACCTGCGTGGTGTTCCTGCCGCTGGCCATGCTGGGCGGCATGACGGGCCAGATGTTCCGGCCCTTGGGCTTTACCATCGTATTCTGTATGACGGCATCTCTCATATCAGCTATTACAGTGGTGCCTCTGTGCTACATGATTTATAAACCGGTGGAGAGAAAGGCGGCTCCCCTGTCCAGACCTGTTGAGAAGATGCAGGAAGCCTACCGGGGAATCATGACAAAGCTTCTGAACAAGAGAGGGCTTGTCATGCTGGCCTCCGTGGCGCTCCTCCTGTTCTCCTTCTTCATTGCCAAGTTCCTGCGGGTGGAGATGATGGCTGAGGATGACCAGGGCCAGATATCCATTACCGCGGAAGTAAAGCCGGGTATGAAGATTGACAAGGTAGACCGTGTCATGAAACAGATAGAGGATATTATCTCCCAGCAGGAAGATGTGGAATCCTACATTACCCTGGCAGGCAGTTCGGGACTGAGCATGAGCTCTGACCCCAGCATTACTGTCTACCTTAAGAAGGACAGAAAAATGGAGACAGACCAGGTGGTCCGTCTCTGGAAACAGCAGTTGGGCGGAATCTCAGATACCAATATAACGGTGGAAGCCTACTCACAGGTAAGTGCCATGATGGGATCGGATGATGAATACTCAGTAGACCTTCAGAGTACGAATTACGATGACCTGAAGGCGGTCAGCGACCATGTGGCGGAAAACTTAAGCAAACGTCCGGAGCTGACCAAGGTCCACTCATCCCTGGAAAATGCGGCCTCTGTAGTGAAGGTTACGGTGAATCCCATCAAGGCCAGGGCGGCAGGACTGACGCCGGCCCAGATTGGCGGTACCCTGAATAACATGCTCAGCGGAACCACTCCCACCTCCCTTAATATTAACGGAAATGATATTGACGTAAAGGTGGAGTATCCTAAGGAGCGCTATAAGACTCTGGACCAGATTGAGACAATCACCCTCCAGACGCCAAAGGGCAGTTCCGTTGCACTGACAGATGTGGCTGACATTCACTTTGCAGACAGCCCTGCGTCCATCACCAGGCAGGATAAGCAGTACCGCGCCACCATCAGCGGTGTCTATACCGAGAATTCAGATAAAAACACAAAGAGCCGGCTTTTAAGCGAGGTGGTGCAGCCGGTTGTAAGTGACAACGCCAATGTGACCATTGCCCAGAACCAGATGGATGAATCCATGACAGAGGAGTTCACGGCACTGTTCCAGGCAATTGCCCTGGCTATCTTCCTGGTATTCGTGGTCATGGCGGCCCAGTTCGAGTCACCCAAGTTCTCAATCATGGTAATGACCACCATCCCGTTCTGTCTCATAGGTGCGTTCGGGCTCCTGTGGCTGGCAGACAGCGCCATCAGCATGACGTCCCTTCTGGGATTCCTGATGCTGGTTGGTACGGTTGTTAACAACGGTATTCTCTATGTGGATACGGTGAACCAGTACCGCAGAGAGATGGATTTAAATACCGCCCTGGTGGAGGCGGGGGCTACCCGGCTGAGACCTATTCTCATGACCACCCTGACCACGGTTGTGTCCATGGTACCCATGGCCCTTGCTCTGGGCGACAGCGGTTCCACCACACAGGGCCTTGCTCTTGTTAATATCGGCGGCCTGACCGCATCCACCATTCTTTCGCTGCTTATGCTTCCCGCATACTACAGCCTGATGAACGGCGGCGGTAAGAAACGGATGATTATTGCGGATTAGCCTGAAATTGGCGGCAATGGCCGGGCGTTAAAAAGATGTTAAAAAATTACTGTTTCAAATAACAGGATAAAATGTTATGATGTTATTAAATAGGCTGTAGCTTATGACGCAGATGGAAGGCGTTGGAACTGCAGCCTATTTTAATAAATAAATTTGTTATTAATGTAACAAATATGTCCCGCCGGAATTGATGTTTAAAGGGACAATTATTTTAATATGGATAGAAGTTTTTTGTATGCTGTACAAAAATATTTAGAAAGTCTAAAATTTTTTCATGAAATATTGAGAAAGTGGATTGATAAATTTTTATGCATGGGTTATAATCTATTCATATTGTACAAAAATAATAGGAAAGCTATGGACAAATACTGGATAAGTTGTCATTTTGCAACACAAACGTATGGTCCATCGTATTCCCGGTGGCATATCTGCGCAAACTAACCATATATTCCGGCAGGATAGCTAACGGGATTCCGGTACAGAAAGGGGGATTTGGATTGGCCCAGGAGACGATTGACGCAATCCGTCAGGCAGAAACGGCCGCGGAAGCAGCCGAGAAGGAAGCTGTAAAAGAGGCGGAGGCAATTGTGGCAGAGGCAAAGGCTCAGGCGGCGCAGATGAAGGCAGAGATGACGAAATCTGCCAGAGAAAGCGCAGTGGGGGCCGAGGAGGATGCCAAGGCTCAGAGCGAGCAGATGATGCAGGCAGCCGGCGCCGAGGAAGGCAAGGATTTGGAAGCATTGCAGAAAGCTGTAGCTGAGAAACAACAAAAGGCAGTTGAAGTTATCTTATCAGAACTGCTATAGGAAGGGAGGCGCTTAAGGTTGGCAGTAGTGCCTATGAAAAAAGTGCTGATTTGTGGTCTTAAAAAGGACCGCAAGGGCACCCTTGAGCTTCTGCAGCGCCAAGGGGTACTTGAAATCAGCAATGTGCTGCAGGAAGATGACATGTTGGGCAGAATGGACGTGACGTCTTCCAAAACCGTATTTGAACGAAATGCCAATATAGCAGAGCAGGCCATTAATATTCTGGACAGGTACGCACCTGAGGAGAAGGGCATGCTGTCCTCGTTCGAAGGCAGGGAAGTACTTTCCCTGGACGAATATGAGGCCAATGCAGGCAAACACGACATGGTCATGAAAAAAGCCTACCGCTTACAGGAACTTGCTAAGCAGATAGGCGAGCACAGTGCCGCGGTTCCGAAGCTGGAACAGCAAATGGAAGCACTGGTGCCATGGAGGTCCTTTGACCTGCCCCTTGATTTTAAGGGAACAAAGAAAACTGCGGCATTCATCGGTTCCATCCAGGATGAGATTACCCTGGAACAGGTAACAGAACAGCTTGGGGAGCTGGCACCTCAGGCAGAGACAATTGACGTGACCATTGTAAGTGCATCCAAGGAGCAGACCTGTCTTTTCATTGTCTGCGCGAAACCGGATGCGGAAGCAGTGGAGGATGCGCTTAAGAAAATGAATTTTGTAAAACCGCCCCTCAGCCAGACAGTGCCTGCTAAACGCCAGCAGCAGCTGGAAGAAGAGCTCGCAAAGGAAAAGGCGGAGATTAAAAAAGCGGAAAAGGCTGTAGCGGAGATGGCTCCGGACCGGGAGCTCATAAAGTTTGTTATGGATTACTACACCATGCGGGCTGAGAAATACGGTGTATTAAACGGTATGGCCCAGTCAAGACGTGTATTCTTTATAACCGGATACGTACCTGAGAGCGCGGCTGCCAAGCTTGAGAAGCTGCTTCAGGAAAAATATGAGGTGGTTGTAGAGTACACGGAACCGGGTGATGAGGAGGATGTACCAATTCTGCTCCACAACAATAAGTTCGCGGAACCTGTGGAGGGCGTTATTGAGAGTTACAGCGTTCCTTCCAAGGGAGAGATTGACCCGTCCATGATAGTGGCACTGTTCTACTATGTACAGTTCGGGCTCATGCTCTCAGACGCTGCTTACGGTCTTATCATGGTGGCAGGTACCGCATATTGCCTCACCAAATTCAAGAACATGGAAGCCGGAATGAAGAAGTTCATGAAGATGTTCATGTACTGTGGTATCTCCACAACGTTCTGGGGCTTCATGTTCGGCAGCTTTTTCGGAGATGCTGTCAATGTTATCGCGACCACATTCTTCAACCGGCCGGATATCAGGCTCGCTCCTCTCTGGTTTGAGCCAGTAAGCCTTCCTATGAAGCTTCTGGTATTTGCATTTGGACTTGGTATTCTTCACCTTTTCATAGGACTTGGAATCAAATTCTACTCCTGTGTGAAGAACGGCAGCCTGGCTGACGGTATATATGACGCCATATTCTGGTATATGCTGGTTGGCGGCGGCATTGTTTATCTGCTGACCATGCCTATGTTTACCGAGATGCTGGGTCTTACCTTTACGCTTCCGGCAGTTGCGGGTACTGTAGCTGCTTACGCGGCAGCCATTGGTTTTGTGGGTATTGTACTTACCAGCGGACGGGAATCCAAAAACTGGGTTAAGAGGATACTTAAGGGCCTTTACGGGGCATACGGAGTGAGCTCATACCTGAGCGACATCCTGTCCTATTCCAGACTTCTGGCCCTGGGTCTGGCTACCAGCGTTATATCCACAGTATTTAACAAGATGGGAAGTATGATGGGCGCTTCCATTCCGGGAGCAATCATATTCATACTGGTATTCGTAATCGGACACAGCCTGAACCTGGCAATTAATGCCTTGGGCGCATATGTCCATACTAACCGTCTGCAGTATGTAGAGTTTTTTGGAAAGTTTTATGAAGGCGGCGGAAGGAAATTTGAGCCCTTTGCCGTTCACACCAAATATTATAAAATCAAGGAGGACATTTAGTTATGGGAAATATGGGAGTTGCTTTAGCATTATTAGGAGCTGCAATCGCAGCGCTTTTTGCAGGAGTAGGTTCTGCTATTGGAGTAGGTATTGCAGGTCAGGCTGCAGCCGGAGTTGTTACAGAGGATCCCAACAAGTTCAGTAAGGTTCTGGTTTTACAGCTGCTTCCCGGTACACAGGGTATATACGGACTGCTGATTGCATTCATCACACTGACACAGATTGGTATTATGGGCGGAAGCGCTGACCTTTCCTTAATAAAGGGCGCTTTATACCTGGCAGCATGCCTTCCTATGGGCATTGTGGGCTGGATTTCCGGCGCATCACAGGGCAAGGCGGCAGCAGCGAGTATCGGCCTGGTTGCCAAGAGACCTGAGCAGTTTGGTAAAGCTATGATTTTCCCGGCCATGGTTGAGACATACGCCATCCTGGCACTGCTGATCTCCATCCTTTCCATCTTTGGTATTGCGGGACTTAACATTTAATCAGCATACCAAATAAGGTGACTTAAGGAAAGGAGAACATGGCATGGCGGGATTAGATAAGATCATCAGCCAGATTAAAGAAGAATCCCAGAAGGCGGCGGAACGCACCAGGGCAGAAGCCCGTTCCAAGGCAGATGAGATTCTGGCACAGGCCCGTGCGGATGCGCAGAGGGAGTGCGTTGATATTGAGAGGCGCTCCAAACAGGCGGTAGCCAACATTCTGGAAAGAGGACGCACGGCAGCCGAACTTAAGAAGCGGGGTGCTGTTCTGGCTGAAAAGCAGAGGCTCATCGGTGCGACCATTGGGATGGCTAAGGCTGAACTCAAGGGGCTTGAGACCGGTGCCTACTTTGATATGATTCTGAAACTGGCAGTTAAATCCGCACAGCCCGGCGAAGGCGAGCTCCTGCTCTCAAAGAAGGACCTGGAACGCCTGCCCGAAGGCTTTGAGGACAGGTTAAATGCCTCGCTTAAGGACAAAGGGGCAGTGCTGCATATATCGGGAGACACCCGGGATATAGACGGCGGTTTTGTGCTTACTTATGGAGGAATTGAGGAGAACTGTTCCATTGACGCTCTCTTCGACGCGGCCCATGAGGTATTACAGGATAAAGTGCAGGAGATTCTGTTTTCATGAACGTAGGGAGGAACTAATTAAATGGCAGACAAACAGTATGTTTATGCAGTAGCCCGCATCCGTTCCAAAGAATTGTCCCTGCTATCCGGTGCATTTTTAGAGCAGCTGACGGCTGCAAAAGACTATGACGAGTGTATCCAGCTTCTTATGGAGAAGGGCTGGGGAGAGGACGGCATCACAAATGCCGGAGATATCCTGGCCATTGAGAAGAGGAAGACCTGGGAGCTGATTAATGAGCTGGTGAAGGATATGTCGGTATTTGATGTATTCCTGTACGCCAACGACTACCACAATCTGAAGGCGGCCATCAAGGAGGTCCGCATGGGTGATGAATACCCGGGAATCTTTATGGAGCAGGGGACTGTGGATGTGAAGCTCATCCGAGAAGCGGTTCAGACCAGGGAATTCCAGAATCTTCCGGCGGCCATGAGAACGCCTGCGGAGGAAGCCTACAAGGCGCTCCTTCACACCCAGGACGGACAGCTCTGCGACATCATAATCGACAAAGCAGCCCTGGATGCAATCTACGCAGCCGGTAAATCCTCCGGCAATGAGTTCCTGGAACTCTACGCGGAGCTGACAGTTGCGGCGGCAGATATAAAGACGGCGGTGCGGGCATCCCGTACCGGCAAGGACAGGGTATTTCTGGAACAGGCGCTGGCGCCATGCGGCAGCATCAACGTTGCCCGTCTGGCTCAGGCAGCCATAGAAGGCGTGGATTCCATCGGATCCTACCTGGAAACCACGGCCTATGCAGATGCAGTGGAAGAATTGCGGCGCTCACCTTCAGCTTTTGAGCGGTGGTGCGACAATCTGCTGATTCGTAAGATTAAGCCCCAGCAGTACAGCGCCTTTGGTCTGGGTCCGCTGGCAGCTTATATTCTGGCACGGGAGAACGAGATTAAATCAGTTCGGATTGTGCTTTCCGGGAAATTAAACCATCTTCCCGAGGAGTCCATCCGGGAAAGGATAAGGGAGATGTATGTATAAGATTGCAGTTATGGGCGACCGGGACAGTATCTACGGTTTCGCCAGTCTGGGTCTGGAACCGTTTCCTTTGACAGACCCGGCGGAGGCAGGAAAGAAGGTTAAGGATCTGGCAGAAAGCGGCTACGCGGTGATTTACATCACAGAGGCCCTGGCCGCCCAGATTGAACCGGAGATCAACCGCTACCGCGAGGCTGGCCTTCCGGCCATCATACTGATTCCCGGCATATCAGGCAATACGGGAAAAGGTATCCTGGCAGTTAAGAAGTCAGTGGAGCAGGCAGTTGGCTCGGATATTATATTTAATGGGCAATAACAATGGAGGTAAAAGATGAGCAAAGGCGTAATTAAAAAAGTAGCCGGTCCGCTGGTCATCGCAGAAGGCATGCGCGACGCGAACATGTTCGACGTGGTTCGAGTCAGCGAGCAGCGTCTGATTGGCGAAATTATAGAGATTCATGGCGATAAGGCTTCCGTCCAGGTATACGAGGAGACATCCGGACTGGGACCCGGGGAGCCGGTGGAATCCACAGGCGTACCTATGAGCGTGGAGCTGGGGCCTGGCCTGATTGGAAGTATATACGACGGTATCCAGCGTCCCCTGGATGCCATTATGGAGAAAACAGGCGGAAACCTTTTGAACCGCGGCGTGGAGGTTCCCTCCCTGAAGCGTGAGAAGAAGTGGATCTTCGTACCCACTGCAAATGTGGGTGACAAGGTAGGCGGCGGCGACATCATCGGTACGGTTCAGGAGACCGAGGTGGTACAGCAGAAAATAATGATTCCTGTTGGCGTAAGCGGCACTCTTACCTATATCAGCGGCGGAGAGTATACGGTTACCGATACAGTGGCTGTTGTGACAGATGAGAAGGGACAGGAGCATCCGGTTTCGCTGATGCAGAAGTGGCCTGTACGTAAGGGCCGTCCCTATCAGAGAAAGCTGTCCCCGGATATGCCTCTTGTAACAGGACAGCGTGTTATTGACTGTCTGTTCCCAATCGCAAAGGGCGGTGTTGCGGCTGTTCCGGGACCTTTCGGGTCCGGTAAAACGGTTGTACAGCATCAGCTGGCTAAGTGGGCTGACGCGGACATCGTGGTTTACATTGGCTGCGGCGAGCGTGGAAACGAGATGACGGACGTTCTGAACGAGTTCCCGGAACTGAAGGATCCAAAGACAGGCAAATCTCTGATGGAGCGTACTGTGCTGATTGCCAATACCTCCGATATGCCTGTTGCTGCCCGTGAGGCATCTATCTATACAGGTATTACCATTGCGGAGTATTTCCGCGACATGGGTTACTCCGTAGCCCTGATGGCAGACTCCACATCACGTTGGGCCGAGGCTCTTCGTGAGATGTCAGGACGTCTGGAGGAGATGCCTGGTGAGGAAGGTTACCCCGCATACCTGGGTTCCCGTCTGGCACAGTTTTACGAGCGTGCCGGCCGTGTTATCTCCCTGGGCCAGGACAACCGCGAGGGCGCTCTTTCCGTTATCGGAGCAGTATCCCCTGCCGGCGGCGATATTTCCGAGCCGGTTACACAGGCTACCCTGCGTATCGTAAAGGTATTCTGGTCCCTGGATGCCGACCTGGCATATAAGAGACACTTCCCGGCCATCAACTGGCTGACCAGCTATTCCCTGTATGTGGACACCATGGAAAAATGGTTTAACGCAGAGGTGGAGAGCGACTGGACCGAGCTGCGCGCGCGTCTCATGCGCCTGCTGCAGGAAGAGTCTGAGCTGAATGAAATCGTACAGCTGGTAGGTATGGATGCATTATCTGCGCCTGACCGTCTGAAACTGGAAGCGGCCCGTTCCATCCGTGAGGACTTCCTTCACCAGAACGCCTTCCATGAGATTGATACATTTACGTCCTTAAAGAAACAGCACATGATGATGATGCTGATGATGGCATACTATGACAAGGCAGGAGAGGCTTTGGCACAGGGCGTGAATATTGAGCGTCTTGTAAGCCTTCCTGTGCGTGAGGCCATTGGCCGTTTCAAATATACAGAGGAAGCTGACCTGGATAAGGTTTACGAGGATGTCATCAAGACCCTGGAGTCAGAGATTTACAGTGAGATGAGCAGAAAGGAGGACTTCTAATGCCCAAGGAATATAGAACAATTGAAGAGGTAGCAGGTCCTATTATGCTGGTCCGCGGCGTACAGGGAGTAACCTACGATGAGATGGGAGAAATCGAGCTGGTTAACGGCGAGAGACGCCGCTGCAAGGTACTGGAGATAGACGGCGGCAATGCCATGGTACAGCTGTACGAGGCGTCTACAGGTATCAACCTGGACTCCAGTAAGGTGCGTTTCTTAGGACGTACCATGGAGTTAGGCGTGTCTGAGGATATGCTCAGCCGTATGTTTGACGGCATGGGCAAGCCCATTGACGGCGGTCCCGACATTCTGCCTGAGAAGCGCATGGATATCAATGGCCTGCCCATGAACCCGGCCGCCAGAAGTTATCCTGAGGAGTTTATCCAGACCGGTGTTTCTGCCATAGATGGACTGAACACCCTGGTCCGTGGTCAGAAGCTGCCTATTTTCTCGGCATCCGGTCTTCCCCACGCCAACCTGGCTGCCCAGATTGCGCGTCAGGCAAAGGTGCGCGGCACCGACGAGTCATTCGCCGTTGTGTTTGCTGCCATGGGTATCACCTTTGAGGAGGCTAACTTCTTTATGGAGAGCTTCCGTGAGACCGGCGCTATCGACCGAAGCGTCATGTTCATCAACCTGGCAAACGACCCTGCCGTAGAGCGTATCGCGACTCCGCGTATGGCGCTGACAGCAGCAGAGTACCTGGCATTTGAAAAGAACATGCACGTACTGGTTATTCTGACTGATATTACAAACTACGCAGATTCACTGCGTGAGATTTCCGCAGCCCGTAAGGAAGTTCCCGGACGCCGCGGTTATCCCGGATATATGTACACTGACCTGGCTTCCCTGTATGAGAGAGCCGGACGTCAGAAGGGCAAGAACGGATCCATCACCATGATTCCCATTCTTACCATGCCTGAGGATGATAAGACACATCCTATTCCTGACCTTACAGGCTACATCACTGAGGGACAGATTATCCTGAGCCGTGAGCTGTACCGTAAGAATGTAACACCTCCAATTGATGTACTGCCATCCCTGTCCCGTCTTAAGGATAAGGGTATCGGTGAAGGCAAGACACGCGCAGACCATGCAGACGTTATGAACCAGCTCTTTGCAGCCTATGCCCGTGGTAAGGACGCAAAGGAACTGATGATCATTCTGGGCGAGGCAGCCCTGACTGATATGGATAAGCTGTATGCCAAGTTTGCTGACGAGTTTGAGAAGGAGTATGTATCCCAGGGCTACTATGCTGACCGTGATATCGAAGAGACCATGGAAATCGGCTGGAAGCTTCTGCGCATCCTCCCAAGGAGCGAGCTGAAACGTATTAAGGACAAATTCCTTGATTTATATTACGAAGCAAAATAACCGGCAGTCACAGCCCGGCAGGGAACATGCAGGCGTGCGTCCCTCCGCTATGTGCGGAAAGGACGCGCGCCGGGGTTTCCGGCCGGCAGAAAGGAAGTTGACATAACATGGGTGCAAAACATGTAAATCCCACCCGTATGGAGCTTACCCGCCTTAAGAAAAAGCTGGCAACAGCCATCCGCGGACACAAGCTTCTGAAAGACAAGCGGGATGAATTGATGCGTCAGTTCCTGGACCTGGTGCGTGAGAACAAGGCCCTCCGCGAGAAGGTGGAGGCAGGCATCGCTGCGGCTAACCAAAATTTCGTGCTGGCACGTTCCGGCATGACAGACGAGGCCCTGAACGTAGCCCTGATGGCTCCCAAGCAGGAGGTCTATCTGGAAACTGAGACAAAGAACGTCATGAGTGTGGAGATTCCTGTGTTCAAGTATAAGACCAGGACTTCAGACCCTAACGACATCTATTCCTACGGCTTTGCATTTACTTCCAGTGACCTGGATGATGCGGTAAAGAGTCTGGCAGATTTACTGCCTGACATGCTGCGTCTGGCTGAGTGCGAAAAATCCTGCCAGCTCATGGCAGCGGAGATTGAAAAGACCCGCCGCCGTGTAAACGCGCTGGAGCATGTGATGATTCCCGATACCCAGTCAAACATCCGCTATATCACCATGAAGCTGGATGAGAATGAGCGAAGCTCCCAGACAAGGCTTATGAAGGTAAAGGATATGATGCTTGAGGAAGCGCACCACTACAGCGAGCGGGAAGTGGTTCCCGTGGTAGATGAGATGTAGCAGGCATCTTCATGAAAGCTTAATAAAACTTTCATAGAAACCCCATAAAGCCGGGTGGACAGAAAATAATAATTATGTTAGAGTAAAACCCAGAGAATGACACAAGCGGCATTCTCTGGGTTTTTGTCTATTCCATTAGTTGAAAGGGGAGGAATAACACATGAGAAAAGAACAATTTTACAGAGATAAAAAGGCAGTGAAAAGGAGTGTTTCGGGCATTTGTCTGGCCCTTTTCCTGGCTTTGCAGATAACGGGATGCAGCCAGACAGCGGACCAGGATAAGGCTGCTCAGAAAACGGAGCAGGCCCAAGGGACTGAGAAGGAAGGCGCGGGGGCTGAGAAGAACAGCGCAGAAACTGAGAAAAACGGCTCTGGAACCGGGGAAGCAGGCCGGGAGCAGTCCGCAGGCAGCAGCCAGGCAGATGCAAAGGCGGCAGCAGGCCAGGGGGACAGCATGATTGAGTTCAAGCCGGGCATGCCCATCAAGGAAGGGGTGGCAGCTCCTGATTTTACAGGAGAGCTCATGGACGGCACCAGCATTACGCTGTCCGAGTTACAGGGCAAACCTGTTATCATCAATTTCTGGGCAACCTGGTGCGGCCCGTGCGTCAAGGAGATGCCGGCATTTGAGCGCCTGAAGGATGATTTTGGGGATAAGATCGGCATTATCGCGGTGAATTGCGGAGATGACGCCGAGACGGTGAAGGACTTTGTGGAGGAGAACGGATACACCTTCCCGGTAGTGCTGGACGAGGAGTATTCCATATCCATGCTGTATCCCACCAATTCCATTCCGTATACAGTGGTGCTGGACGCGGAGGGCAAGGTGACCCATATATCCACCGGGGCCCTGGACGCGGACACGATGTATGAGAGATATAAGGAAGCCCTTGGGGTGTAAGACTTGGAGCGTTGATATGATGGATTGGTGCAGACAGAATAAGATAACAGTTATCCTCCTTGTCCTGGGCGTAGTATTTCTGTGTATCGGAGCTGCCCAGGGAGGATACCAGGACGCCTTCCGCAAGGCAGTGAGAGTGTGCCTGGAATGTATCGGAATCGGATGAGAAGGCAGCGGCAGAACACCATGACCATGAGAGGGCAGCAGCGATGAAACGGCGTTTGATACAGCTTTGTGCGGCATTATTATATAATCTGAACCTGAAGGGATTTGCGGAGGCGTCCATCTATAAGGGAAAGTCAAAAGGATTGTGCGTTCCCGGACTTAACTGTTATTCGTGTCCGGGAGCCGTTGGTTCCTGTCCGTTAGGCACCCTGCAGAACGCCCTGTCCGCCATGGACAGGAAGCTTCCCTTCTATATATTGGGAGTTCTCCTGCTTTTTGGGGTTACCATGGGAAGGACTATATGCGGTTTCATCTGTCCCTTTGGGCTGGTACAGGAGCTTCTCTATAAGATACCTGTACCCAAGATAAAAAAGAACCGCGTCACACGGGAGCTGTCCAGGGTAAAATACGTGATTCTGGCAGTGTTTGTCATCATCCTGCCTGTGGTATTCAAGGCGGCCTCCGGCCTGCCGGTTCCTGCCTTCTGCAAATACATATGTCCTGCGGGAACCCTGGAGGGAGGAATTCCCCTGGTGCTTTTGGACGAGTCACTGGGCGGCCTGGCAGGAGCCCTTTTTAACTGGAAGGTCCTTGTGATGGCAGTTATACTGGTAAGCGCCTGTTTTGTATACAGAAGCTTTTGCCGGTTCTTCTGTCCTCTGGGTGCCATCTATTCCCTGTTTGCACCCGCGGCTCTGCTGGGGGTGAATATTGACAGGGACGCCTGCATTGACTGCGGGCGTTGTGTGCGGACCTGTAAAATGGATATCAGACAGGTGGGAGACAGGGAGTGCATACAGTGCGGCGAATGTATGAAAGAGTGTAATGTGGATGCCATTTATTGGAAGAAGCCCTGGAATGTGAACGGTAAGATATAACAAACGTAAGAGCGGGACGCTGTAAATAAGCTGTTAAAACAGCCTTGGCAGTGTCCTGTTTTTGCGTTTCTGTGCTGGTTTTGGCCTGTTTCCGGGCAAAACAGGTCAATCTATATATTGAATTATCCCAGAAAATGTGGTATCGTTTTGAGTATATATGCAGAAAACTGCGGGTAAATACATTGGCACCGCGTTGACGCTTTGATGCAATAAAACAAAGGGCGGATAAAATGACACAGACAGATATCATATTGGAAGTAAAAGATTTATGTGTGGAATTCAGGACAGCGGAAGGCACCGTTCAGGCAGTGGACCATCTGAGTTATGTATTACATAAGGGTGAAAAGCTGGGTATCGTGGGAGAGAGCGGAAGCGGCAAGAGTGTTTCCTCTCTTGGAATGATGCAGCTGATTCCCAACCCTCCGGGACAGATTACAGGAGGGGAGATTTTGTATCTCGGAAGGGATTTGGTAAAGACCTCTGAGCGGGATATGCAGAAAATCAGGGGAAATGAGATTTCCATGATTTTTCAGGAACCAATGACCTCCTTAAATCCCATTATCAAGTGCGGAAAACAGATTGCGGAATCCCTGCGCCTGCACCGGGGCATGAAGAAAAAGGAAGCCATGGAGGAAGCCATCCGCATGATGAGGGCAGTGGGAATCGCCAATCCTGAGGTAAGGGCCCACGAGTATCCACACCAGATGTCGGGTGGAATGAGGCAGCGTGTGATGATAGCCATGGCTTTGGCCTGCCAGCCCCAGATTCTGATTGCGGATGAGCCGACCACGGCTCTGGATGTGACCATCCAGGCCCAGATTCTGGATCTGATTCGCGAGATGAATGAGGAGCTTCATTCCTCGGTCCTGTTCATTACCCATGATTTGGGAGTGGTAAGCGAGCTGTGCGATACGGTCATTGTCATGTATACGGGTCATATCGTGGAGCAGGCACCGGCCGGGGAACTGTTCAAGGATCCCAAGCATCCCTATACCATCGGCCTTTTAAATGCCATACCGGTCATCACAAAGGACAGGAAGCCGTTGTCCGCCATAGAGGGCATGGTGCCTAATCCCACGGAGCGGATTAAGGGGTGCAGCTTCTGGCCCAGATGTCCCCATGCCACAGAGCGGTGCAGGACAGTCAGCCCGCCCATGAAGCGGCTTTCAGAGGAGCGGAAGGTCCGCTGCTGGCTGTTTGAAGACCAGGCCGCGGGGAAGGAGGCTTAATGTATGGCGCAGAATCCGAACAGAGACATAAACGAAGGTATAAACGAAGACAAGAGCAATAGGGAAGTGCTGGTTAAGGCCGACCATGTAAAGGTATATTTTAAGGGAAAGGATAAGAAGTCCGGGACCGTGAAGGCAGTGGACGACGTAAGCTTCCACATCATGAAGGGGGAGACCTTTGGCGTGGTGGGGGAGAGCGGCTGCGGCAAGAGTACCCTGGGCAGGGCCCTTGTCCGCCTCTTAAAACCAACAGAGGGCCACATTTATATGGGCGGAACGGACATAGCAGGGCTAAAGGGAGCGGATTTAAAGAAAATGCGCAGGAAGGTCCAGATTATATTCCAGGACCCGTCCGCCTGCCTGAATCCCAGGCGGACTGTCCGCCAGATTCTGATGGAACCCTTTGAGATACACGGGATGAAAGGGAAGATGGATGTGGAGGCCCGCATTATGAAGCTCCTTAACCTGGTGGGAATGGATTTGTACTGCCTGAGCAGGTATCCCCATGAGCTGTCAGGAGGACAGAAGCAGCGTATCGGCATAGCCAGAGCGCTGGCCCTGGAGCCGGACATTATCATCTGCGATGAGGCTGTATCGGCACTGGACGTATCGGTCCAGGCCCAGGTGCTGAACCTGCTTCAGGAGTTAAAGGAAAAGCTGGGGCTGACCTATTTCTTCATTTCCCATAATCTGAACGTGGTCTACCAGGTCAGCGACCGGGTGGGCGTCATGTATCTGGGAAATATGGTGGAGATTGCAGATTATGATAAGCTGTATGAAAAGCGTTACCATCCTTATACCGAGGCATTGCTGTCAGCCATTCCCCAGGTGGACCAGAATGTGAAAACAGAGCGCATCCATCTGGAGGGGGAGGTGCCCAGCCCCTCGGATCCGCCCTCCGGCTGCCGGTTCCACACACGCTGTCCCAAGGCCTGTGACAGGTGCCGCAGGGAAGTACCTGAATTAAAGAAAGTGGCGGAGGGGCATTTTGTGGCCTGCCATCTTTATTAGAGCGGCCTTTGCTTAAGGAAACACTGCACCAGAAAAAATATTGCAATATGGAGACACTGCCAGAATACTGGCATCTCAATAAACCTAGAGGAGGTCTATTATGAAAAAGAAGTTATTGACTGCTGCTCTGTGCCTTGCGGTTTCACTTGCCTGCAGCGCGTGCGGAGGCAATGGCGCGGACGGCACATCGGCCGGCAAGACAGACGCCGCTGCTGAGGGGGCTTCACAGGCAGCCGGCTCCAATACGGTTGTGGTAGCCATGGGCTCCGGATTTTCCACCCTGGACCCGGGGTATGTATATGAGAAGTATCCGCCTCTCATTGTCAATGCCTGCTACGAGAACCTGTTTAAGTTCTACAGCAATGACAGCGCGCCGGAGCCTTGTCTGGCTGATACCTATGAATTCTCAGAGGACGGCCTGACACTGACGGTAAAGCTGAAACAGGATGTGACATTTGCCAGCGGCAATCCCATGACCAGCGCGGATGTTCTTTTCAGCATCAACCGCTGCAAGAACCTTCAGGGAAATCCATCCTTTATCTGTGATACCATTGAGAGCATGGAAGCGCCTGATGATTACACGGTGGTGTTCCATCTGACCCAGGCTGACAGTGCCATTCTGTCCAAGCTGACCTACAGCTCCACGGCTGTTCTGGACAGCGCGGTTGTGAAGGAGCACGGCGGCACGGATGCAGAAGATGCATCGTCCACTGACACAGCCCAGTCCTATCTGGATACAGCCAGCGCAGGTTCCGGCATGTATGTGATGACCAGCTATATTCCGGACCAGGAAGTGGTTTTGGAAAAGAATCCTAACTATTGGGGAGAAGCTACCAATGTTGACAAGTACATCATCAAGATACAGCCTGATGCAAACACACAGATGATGACACTGTCCGGCGGAGATATTGATGTGGCTATGAACATGACAGACGACACCATGTCCGAGCTGGAAGGCGCTGAGAATATTTCTATTATCAACGGAGCAACCAAGACAGTTGGATTTGTGATGATGAACATGGATGAAGCCTACGGCGGCCCTGTGTCCAATCCCCAGGTTCAAAACGCCATCCGCAGGGCCCTGGATTACACCGGCATCCAGACTATCTGCGGCAGCGGCACCATCACTCCTTATGATATCATCCAGGTGGGATTCATGGGAAGCAAGGGCGAGAGACCGGCTGACTATACGAATCTGGAAGAAGCTAAGGCACTTCTGGCAGAGGCAGGATACCCGGATGGATTTGATGTGGACCTGACTGTGACAGATCTGGATATGGAGGGAATCCTACTGACAGACCTGGCCCAGAAGATAAAGGATGACCTGTCACAGGTGGGAATCAATGTGAATATCGTATCTCAGCCATGGGCGGCGGGATACGGCGATGCTTACCGCGACGGAACCCTGGGCTTTACGGTTATGTACTGGGGAACTGATTATAACGACCCCAACGTGCAGCTGGAATTCCTTCCGGGCGGCGTAGTCGGAAAGAGGGCAGGTTGGAGTGCCGACATGGATCCGGAGCTTGCGGCCATGTATGAAAAAACCATGTCTGCAACGGACAATGACGCGCGTATCGCTGTTCTGGAGGAAATCCAGGATGCAATGTACGAGCATGGGCCCTTTATCATGGCGGCACAGGCTCCGTCCCATATCGGCTATAACACCAGGCTGGAGGGAGTGGCCATATCGGACCCCTATGCTCTGGATCTGACTTTGATTCATGTGAAGTAATGATTTTATATACGGAGCTGTTTTGCGGGCAGGCAGATATCTTCCTGCCCGCTGGCTCCGTAATCTGTACTGTACTGCGCAGGCCCGGGCGCGGACAGGAGCTTAAGCGGCGGCAGGTATTGCCGTGAACGTCCATCCAAGGGGGATACCGTTGACGGGAATATCTGTATGAGACTGGATTTTAACATAAGCTTGTATTTTATATTAAGTATGGATTGAAACATAAGAAAAGAGAGGTATCGTATGGAACAGCTGAAATTTATAGGAAAAAGACTGGTGTATCTGGTAGTCATGCTGTTTGGCGTCGCCACCCTGGTTTTCATACTGACCAAAATGATACCGGGAGACCCCGCCGTGGCAAACTTGAGCCAGAGAGCCCTTAACGACCCGGAAATCGTGGCTGCCTACAGGGCGAAATACGGCCTGGACCAGCCTTTGCCCGTGCAGTACATCCTGTACATGAAGAATCTTCTGCAGTTTGACCTGGGAACTTCCATGCGCACAAACAAACCTGTGCTGTCAGAGCTGGCCAGGTGTTATCCGGCCACCATTGAACTGGCTTTGTTTGCCATTGTGATTGCTGCCATATTGGGGGTCCTGTTCGGCATTATATCCGCCATCAGGCGCAACAGCATCCTGGACCAGACGGTCCGGGCCATATCTGTTACAGGTGTCAGCATTCCCAGTTTCTGGTTTGCGCTGCTGGTATTGTATTTCTTCTATTACAAGCTGAAGCTGCTGCCGGGGCCCGGCCGCCTGAGCAACGCCTTTACGGCGCCGGCTACGGTCACGGGCATGTATGTCATTGACAGCCTTCTGGAGGGAAATATTCCCAAGGCATTGGACGCGGTCAGCCACCTGATTCTTCCCGGAACCGTGCTTGCGGCATTTACCATGGGTCTGATTACCAGGACAGCCCGTTCCAACCTTCTGGACGTCATGTCCACGGACTATATCCGTACGGCAAAGGCCAAGGGACTGTCAAGACCGGGGCTGATTATCCGCCATGCCCTGGGCAATGCCCTGATTCCCGTGCTCACTGTCATCGGCCTGGGCCTGGGCAACCTGCTGGGCGGCATGGTGCTGGTGGAAACCATTTTCAACTGGCCGGGTGTGGGGCAGTTTGCCTATGAATCCGTGCTTTCTGTGGATTTTCCCTCCATCATCGGGGTGGCCCTTCTGATTGCCTTAAATTACATGGTCATCAATACAGTGGTGGATATTTTATACGGAATCATTGACCCGAGAGTGAGGTGCAGCTGATGGTACAGTCTTTAAAAAGGTTATTTAAATCCAATTACCTGTTCACGCTGGGCGTGATAATCTGCCTGGCGTGGATTGCGGCGGCCATCCTGGCGCCGGCGCTGGCTCCCTATGACCCTATTGTGCAGGACCTGGGGCAGCGGTTAAAGGCTCCGTCTCCGGAGCACTGGTTCGGCACGGACAATTTTGGCAGGGACATTTTCAGCCGGGTGCTCTACGGAGGCAGGTATTCCCTGCTGGCAGGCTGTCTCACCGTGGTCATAGCAGGCTTCATCGGCACGTTTTACGGAGCCATAGCAGGCTATGTGGGCGGTTGGGTGGACAATGCAATGATGCGTTTTTCAGAAATGATTTTGTCCTTCCCCTCCCTGATTCTGGCAATGATTATCAATGCGGTTATGGGTTCCAACCTGTTCAACACCATGTTTGCCCTGATTGTGGTGGCATGGCCCACCTATGCCCGTATGATGCGGAGCGTGGTGCTGAGTGTAAAGGAAAATGAATATGTGGCGGCTTCCGAGGTTCTGGGCGCCTCCAAAATCCGGATCCTGATTAAGGAAGTCATTCCCAACAGCATCAGTTCGGTTCTGATTATGGCTACCACGGACATCGGAAACCAGATTCTGATGTTCTCTACCTTAAGCTTTCTGGGACTGGGATCTGCGCCGCCCACGCCGGAGTGGGGCATGATGGTTTCAGATGGAGCTGACTATTTCAATAAGTTCTGGGTGGCTGGTTTTCCGGGACTGGCAATCTTCACAATGGCTGTAGGCGCTAATTTCATTGGCGACGGCCTTAGGGATTTGATGGACCCCAAGCTGAGAAAGCAGTTTTAGAAGAGGAGGATGTTATCATGAAGCAGAAGAGAGTGGAGCGTATCATGGAAGCCCTGAAGGAGATGGGACTGACACAGATGCTGATTGTGGATCCCATGTCCATTTATTATCTCACAGGCGTGTATGTGGAGCCCTTTGAACGGTTTTATGCCCTTTATCTGAGGGAGGACGGAAATCATGTGTATTTCCTGAATAAGCTGTTTACCGTGCCTGAGGATGTGGGTGTTGAGAAGGTCTGGTATTCGGATACAGACCCGGCGGCGGAGATCGTGGCAGGCTATCTGGATAAGGAAAACCCGCTGGGCGTTGATAAGGATTTAAAGGCGCGGTTTCTGCTGCCCCTCATGGAGATGGGGGCTGCCGCAGGCTTTGTGAATTCCTCCATTGCCGTGGACAGGACAAGGGGCGTGAAGGATGAGGAGGAGCAGGATAAGATGCGCGCTGCCTCCGGAATCAATGACAGGGCCATGGCGGAGTTTAAGAAGCTGATTCATGAAGGCGTCACGGAGCGGCAGGTTGCGGACCAGATGCTTAAGATATATATGGACCTGGGAGCGGACGGATTTTCCTTTGAGCCGCTGGTGGCCTTTGGCGCCAACGCGGCGGACCCTCATCACGGACCGGACGGCACCGTCATAAAGCCGGGCGACTCAGTGCTCTTTGATGTGGGCTGTATCAAAGACGGGTATTGTTCCGATATGACCCGTACCTTTTATTTCCAGAAAGCCAGCGACGAGCACCGCCGTATTTATGAGATTGTCCGCAGCGCCAATGAGACAGCTATCTCAAAGATACGACCGGGTGTTCCGCTGTGCGAGCTGGACGGGGCGGCCAGAGACCTGATTGCTGAGCAGGGATACGGACCTTTCTTTACCCACAGGCTGGGGCATTTTATCGGTCTGGGAGAGCATGAGTTCGGAGACGTGTCCTCTGTGAATACCCAGAAAGCAGAGCCGGGAATGATATTCTCTATTGAACCGGGAATCTATCTGCCCGGGGATACAGGTGTCCGTGTGGAGGATCTGGTGCTGGTGACAGAAGAGGGATGTGAGGCGCTTAACCACTATTCCAAGGAATTTGAGATAATCGGTTAACCGGTAAACGGCTAACAGGAGGATATATAGGAGGATATATGAATCCAATCGCCACATTACATATGGCCAACGGCAGGAAAATTGTCATAGAGCTTTTGCCGGAGTCAGCGCCCAATACAGTGAACAGCTTTATCTATACAGCCTCCAGGGGATACCTGGACCACCATGCCATTGAGCGGATTGTGCCCGGAAACTGGGTGGACGTCAGCTACACGGCCTTTGGAAAGAAGGAATGCCGGTATCTGATACCCAATGAGTTTGAGCTGAACCCGGATGTGGAGCCCCTGGACTCCCATCCCGGATCCGTGTGCATGGGCGGCTACGGCGAGGCAGGGCTGGCCGGCTGCGAGTTTTTCTTTCCGCTGAGAGACTGTCCGGACCACAAGGGTATTTATCCTGTGTTCGGCCGTGTTCTGGAGGGAATGGACGAGGTCTGCAGGCTGGAAAAGGTAGAGACAGTGCCTGTGACGGATTTCCCCATAGAAGGTGTGGAGGTCAACCGTCCGGTGAGGCCGGAAATCATTGAACGGGTGGAGCTGGAACTTTACGGCGCGGTTTATCCGGAGCCGGTGAGGGTCCGGGAGCCGGAGCTTCCGGAATGCTGGAAGGATGAAGCGGCTGAGTGACAGGTTCTGGGGACCACTGTAATTTGTCCACATTTTCAAAAAAATATCTTGCAAGTCCCGGGGTTCTATGATATACTATGTAAGCTGTCTGAATTGACGGCAGTTTTAGCGTTCGCGTGAGTCAGAACCTTACGGTGAGGGCGCGTTTAACTTAGTTATTGCTGATATCTGTGCGTTCTTGTGACGGCATACGGCCGGCTGCCTGTAATGTACAGAGACAGATTGGCATACACAGGCCGCGGTCGGAAACCGCAAATAATATCAGAGAGGTGAAAATCATGAAAGAAGGAATCCATCCAAGCTATTACCAGGCAAAGGTTGTCTGCAACTGTGGTAATGAGTTCGTAACAGGTTCAACAAAGCAGGACATCCACGTTGAGGTTTGTTCCAAGTGCCATTCATTCTACACCGGACAGCAGAAGGCTGCTCAGGCTCGTGGACGTATTGATAAGTTCAATCGTAAATATGGCATGAATGCTAACTAATAAGCAAAGAGATGAGGGTTGAGCTTGGGAGCAGGCTCAGCCCTTTCTGAATTCATGGGAAATCATGGAAAGAGGGTTTCTTTTTCGTACAAGAGAAAGGTTAAAGGAATGAAATATTCAGGAATTGGTGGTCAGGCCGTAATCGAGGGCATCATGATGCAGAACGGCAATGACTACGCCATTGCGGTCCGCAAGCCGGACGGGGATATTGAGGTGAAAAAGGATACCTATTTTAGTATGACCAAGAAGCATAAAATGTTAGGTCTTCCCTTTGTCAGAGGTATTTTCAGTTTTATAGATTCCATGGTAGTGGGCATGAGGGCCCTCACCTGGTCCTGCAGTTTTTTTGAGGACGATGAGGAGGCAGAGCCCGGTAAACTTGAGGCGTGGCTGGATAAGGTCTTTGGCGAGAAGCTGGAGAGCGCTCTCATGACAGTGGTTATGATATTTTCCTTTGTTATGGCAATTGGTATTTTCATGGTGCTTCCCCTGTTTATTGCCAATATATGCAGAGGCTTCATCCATTCCGATACGGTGATGGCCATACTGGAGGGCGTAATACGAATCGTCATCTTCATAGCCTATATCAAGATGGTTTCCCGTATGGAGGATATCAAGAGGACCTTTATGTACCACGGTTCCGAGCATAAGTGCATTAACTGTATTGAGCACGGGCTGGAGCTTACCGTGGACAATGTGAGGGGAAGCTCCAAGGAACATAAACGGTGCGGAACCAGCTTCATTATGATTGTCATGGTCATAAGCATCCTGTTTTTCATGGTCATCCGGGTGGATACGGTCTGGCTGCGCGTGGTGAGCCGGATTGTGCTGATACCTGTGATCGCAGGCGTGTCCTATGAGTTTCTGCGTTTTGCGGGACGCCATGATTCCAGGCTGGTGAATGTGCTCAGCCGCCCCGGCATGTGGATGCAGGGACTGACTACCACGGAGCCGGATGACAGCATGATAGAGGTGGCCATCGCGGCAGTGGAGACTGTGTTTGACTGGCGTGCTTACCTGGATGAGAATTTTCCGGGATGGCAGGAAGGCGGTCGCCGTAATGACGATGACAACGGCAATGACAGTGAAGGAGCAGTAAAACATGACCATGCAGCAGCTGCTGTGGCAGGGTGTTCAGGAACTGAATAAGGCCGGGGTGCCGGACCCGGAGCTGGATGCCAGGTATCTGCTTCTGGAGGTGTTCCATTTGAACCTGGCATCCTTCCTGGCCATGAAGGGCAGGGAGTTGGAGAAGGATGAGGAGACAGAGGGAAAATGCCGGGAATTTAGGAGGCTCATAGAAATCAGGGCCGGCCGGACCCCTCTCCAGCATCTGACCGGGACGCAGGAGTTCATGGGTTTTGAGTTCCTTGTAAATGAACATGTGCTGATACCAAGGCAGGACACGGAGACACTGGTGGAGCTGGTCCTGGAGGAACAGAAGGACAGGGAAAAGCGTATACTGGACATGTGTACTGGTTCCGGGTGCATTGCCATCAGTCTGGCTCTTAAGGGCAGATACCGACATGTGTCGGCCCTGGATGTGTCGGCTGAGGCCCTTATGGTGGCAGGCAGAAACCGGGACAGGCTTTTAGGCGGATATGAGGGCAAGTTTGAATTGTTTGAGAGCAATATGTTCTGTGGTCTGGAGACGGGGAGGACCTTTGATGTCATTGTCTCAAACCCGCCTTATATTCCCAGCCGGGTCATAGAGGGCCTTGATCCTGAGGTGAGGGACCATGAGCCCAGGATTGCCCTGGACGGAAGCTCGGACGGGCTGACATTTTACCGCATACTGGCTGAAGAGGCCCGGAATCATCTGGCGGAGGGCGGAAGTATCTATATGGAAATTGGATATGACCAGTCAGAGGCAGTGGAAGGATTGTTCAGGTCCGGGGGATACAGGGACGTGAGGACGTTTAAGGATTTGGCAGGACAGGACCGGGTGGTGAGAGCCGGGGCGTGAGGTCTGGATTTAAAGTTCGGACTTAAATGTCTGATGGGGACTGTCCGGGATGCCGGATTTGGAGAGAACACAGGGTAACAGGATAATGTAGTGGTTGTAATTGGAATAATCGCAGGAGCAGGAGATAGATATGTTTGATAAGCTGGACGATATGTTGATTCATTATGAAGAACTGATGCTTATGCTGGGTGATCCGGATGTGACCCAGGATACCAAGCGTTTTACCAAGCTCATGAAGGAGCAGGCTGACCTGGCTCCTATTGTGGAAGCCTATAAGCAGTACAAGCAGGCGAAGCAGGACGTGGAGGACAGCCTGGCCCTTCTGGAGGAAGAGAACGACGAGGAGATGCGGGAGATGGCCAAGGAAGAGCTGTCCGGCGCCAGGAAACGGATTGAGGATCTGGAGCATGAGCTTAAGATTCTCCTGCTTCCAAAAGACCCTAACGACGATAAGAACATCATACTGGAAATACGGGCAGGCGCAGGCGGCGATGAGGCGGCTTTGTTTGCGGCTGAACTTTACCGCATGTATTCAAACTATGCGGACAGCCAGAGATGGAAGGTGGAGATTGTCAGCCTCAATGAAAACGGTATCGGCGGTTTCAAGGAAGTAGTTGCCATGGTTACCGGTAAGGGCGCATACTCCAAGCTTAAATATGAGAGCGGCGTGCACCGCGTCCAGCGTGTGCCTGAGACAGAATCCGGCGGCCGTATCCATACATCCACCGCCACTGTGGCGGTTATGCCTGAGGCCGAGGAAGTGGACGTGCAGATTGACATGAATGACTGCCGTATCGACGTTATGCGCGCATCGGGCAACGGCGGACAGTGCGTTAACACAACAGATTCCGCGGTTCGTCTGACCCATATCCCTACGGGAATCGTTATTTACAGCCAGACCGAGAAATCCCAGCTGCAGAACAAGGAGAAGGCATTCCGCCTGCTGCGTTCCAAGCTGTACGACATCGAGCTGGAAAAACGCCAGAGCTCAGAGGCAGAAGAGCGCCGCAGTCAGATTGGCACCGGCGACCGTTCTGAGAAGATACGTACTTACAACTTCCCTCAGGGCCGCGTGACGGACCACAGAATCAAACTGACACTGTATAAGATTGATTCTATTATGAATGGGGATATTCAGGAACTGCTGGATAATCTGATTGCGGCGGACCAGGCGGCAAAGCTGGCGAAGATGAACGAAATGTAGGGGAGCTGTCCCTGGAAAATAGTGAGTTGGGAAAATTGGCAGTTGAGATAAGAAATGGTGTCCGGAATTGGCGTTAATGGCTGATGCCGGGCACTTTTTTTGAAAAATTTTGGTGAGATTGCGGAGCGGGAAAGAGAAACTATCTACGAAAACGTGTTGAGTCTGCCCGAAGAAAATAGTATACTTGTGATAACGTGTGGAATGTGGCAGGCGGGTGAAATTTAAAGATATTTCGTAAGTTCAGGATATCGCAAAATTATGATTTGTCCCATTAAAAAACAGCCTACGGGACGAAATATTTTATATTGGTATATTGAGGTACCTGCATGATATTCTGGCAGGGAAAGGAGAGGCGCTATGAATGGGTATCTGATTTTTTAAAAGGTTTAACTGTGTTCGGTTTGGCATTTTCTATTTCCGTTTCAGCTGTTCCACTGTTCAGCTATCCGGTATCGGCAGCCCAGGACGGGGACGGTTCCGGGAAGGATAATTTTCAGGAGAGAATCTATACCTTTAAGGAGATACATGAAATGGCGGATTACAGCGGTCTTTGCGCTCTGCCTGACGGCCAGGAATATGAGATTTTTTACTGCGGTCAGAGGGGGATGGGTTTTCCGCCAGGAATTCGGTCCACGGCGGCACCTGGTACCTTAATATGAAGGAGGGCTGCCAGCTGTCCTATGAGTTTCTGGCGGATAACGGCGAAAAGGAAGTGCGGGCGGACGGCGGAATATTTGAACCGCTTTACTATCAGGTTGACGTGGAGAAAACATCTTCTCCCAGCGAAGCCTTCCAGTTAAGGGGAAAGAATGGTAAGAAAATAGAGGTCCGGCGCAATTTCAAGATTACTTCCCTGGAGTATTGCCAAAAGGCAGCTGGGAGATCCTCTGAAATGGGATATTATTTACCAGCTTAATTCCGGTTCTGTAAAGAATCCAGACTTGATATATGAGGGGCAGATACTGGATATACCTAAGGGATGAGAGAAATTCTCATTTTGGAAGCACAGCATAAATCAAATTAACAGGCTCGAATCAAAGGACTCCAAATAACAGGATCCAACCAATAGGATTCATCCAATGAGGCTCCAGCAAATTAGGCTCCAGCAAATTAGGCTCCAGCCAATTATTACCCAGCCAGATACCAGGGGATATCATATCTTAGGTTCAGACTGGGTCTTTTTTCCCCAGACGCGAATGAGGAGGAAATGCGTATATGGATTCCATGGAAGAGATTTATAAGAAACACGGAAAAATGATATATGGTTATGTACCTCAGTCTGGTGGGAAACCTTACCTTTGGGCAGATTGGAGAAATCATGGGGCGCAGCGAGAACTGGGCAAGAGTAACCTATTACCGCGGGAAAGAGAGAGTCGTTAAGGAGGCAGGAAAAATATGAACCAAAGGATACCATGTGAAATTATTCGGGATTTAATGCCCATGTATGCGGACGGCCTGACGTCTGAAACAACGAACCGCGAAATCCGGGTCCATCTGGAGGAATGCGGCACCTGCAGGGAAATGTATGAGCGGATGAAAGCAGATATGGAAGGGGTATCCCAAACGGCAGGGAAGCCATCGGAAATTGATTATCTGAAGAAGGTGAGAAGGAGGAACGTGAGAAACGTGGTTCTGGGAGCCGCGGGGGTGTTCCTAGTTATGGGGACTGTCCTTTTTATGAAGCTGTTTGTGATAGGATATCCTACGGAGTCCTATATGGTCACCTATACGGATGTCAATGGGGAACAGGTGAATGTGGGCGGAATCATGATTGATTCGGCTGCTGTTTACAGGGGATATAAGCTGGCGCAGGAGGATGGGGCAAAGAGGCTGGTCATCTATTCCTGTCTGCCGTCATTCTGGAACAGGAGCGGAACGTTTAACCTGGAACTTAGACTTCCCGGCGGGGGAAAGGATTTGTATATTCAGGGCATTACAATTAAGAGCAGCGGAACCGTGGTCAGCAGCCTGGCCAATGAACTGTACAGGGTCAGGAATCCATATATAGGCGATGCCTCGGCAGACGGAAGGCTCTCAGGCACATTGGGGATATCAAGGGAACTGGGAAGTTTTAAGAATGAACTGCAGACCTCCGTAGAGCCCTGCGGCTGGACGCTTAACTTTGAGGAGAGCACGCCTAATTCAGCCGTATTTGAGGAGCGTATGAAAGCGTATGCCTGTGTGCTGATTGCCCTGACCGATAACCTGGGGCAGGTTAGCTGGAACTATACCGTGGAGCTGGAACAGGGGCCTGTCTGGCGGCATGGCACCATTACGGAGGAGGAGTGCGGGAAAATGGCCGGAGCTCCTGTGAAAACATTTGCAGACAGCCCTGAGGGGATTGAACAGCTGATTGAACGGATGGGAATCGGGCAGTGAGAGAGAAACGGCCAGGAATATACCGGCCAGATAAAATTTCCTGTTATGAGTCTGGCTATTGGGGGCGTGATTTGATACAATCAAATCATAAAGGGCCGGGTGCAGCACAGATTACTAAACCCTAAGGGGACAGTGCGCTGGAAGTTATAAAAAGATACAGTTAAAGGGGGTGCACATCATGCAGTCGCTTTCCTCATTTATGAATACCATCCGATTTAATTTTCTATATATAGATAAATATTCCTTTGGGCGGACCTGGACTTATCCGGAGAGCGCCATACCATACAATATGCTGCGCTACATCATTGACGGGAGCGCTGAGTTTGTGGTAGATGGGGAGACGGTCATTGTGAGGAAGGGGCAGGTGTCCTATATACCGGAGGGCTGCTGGCTGTCATGTAAGGCGCTGGAGGATACGTTTGCTTTTTACAGTATCCGTTTCACCACATCCGTGTTCTATGAGGGGGCCAATTTTCTCAGGGAGTACTATAACTTTCCCCTGGTGATGGATGTGGGTGAGGGAATCGAGCCTTATTTCAGTGATATCTACAAGTGGGTGCGCACGGACAAAAAGTCGAAGTCATTTCACGTAAGAGGAGCTCTTGATACTCTGATTGCCAGCCTGATTGATATTCTGAACTCCGATGAGCCCGATGATGTGAAGGCGGATATTAACGGGCTGGAGTATAACCTGGAGCAGATACGAAAGCGGGTGAAGAAATCCACGGTCCAGACCGACCCAAGGATACAGACTGTCATTGACTATATCATGTTAAATCCCACAGAGGAATATACTTCAGATAAATTAAGCGGCATGGCGGAAGTGGCTGAGACCACCTTCCGGCGTCTGTTTAAGGAGGCCACAGGAAAGACCGCCACTGAGTTTATACGCCAGGTACGCCTGACCACGGCAGCAAGACTGCTGCTGGTGTCCAATGATCCTGTGAACTGTATTGCCCACGATGTGGGATTCGAGGATGCCAACCATTTTACACGGGTATTCAGGCAGGCATTTGGGATGACGCCGGGCCGGTACAGGAAGATGTCACAGGAGTAGCGGTGGGGGAGAGACGGTGACGAGGAAGCAAAGCAGGGGCCGTGAGACCGGCGAAACGGCGCAGCAGGAACCGTGCAAGGGCAGTGGCACTAAAACAGTGGCACTAAAGCAAGGGCGCCAAATCAATGGAGAGAGGAAGGATGACCGGATGGAACAGATTAAGGTATGGACAAAGCAGCATGAAAACGTGCTGAAGGAGCTGAATGAAACAGGCAGATACATTGCCAGGCGGGAGTATATCCGGAGTGACCTGCAGGAACATGCGGGACTGGTGCTGGAGGTATATGACTGGCTGGTAAGGCACAGCCCGGACGCGGCCCAAAAGCCCGGGGATGTGGAGTATCCGGTGTGGGTTTCCTTTACCAGCGAGGCGGTCATGCTTCCCAGTCCGGGTGCCGTCATACTGGAACTGACCCTGGACCCGGCTTGTATTACCTCTGTCAATATAGAAAAATGGGGAAGTATCCTCAATTACTCCTATATCCCAAAGGATGAGGCGGACGCCAGACGCCATCAGGATATGATGGAGCAGTACGGAGTAAGCGACGCCAAGGCATACATGTCCCGGTTCTATCCACATCTTAAGCGGGAAATTATCGCCAGCTGGGACCGGCTTTTTGATGACAGCGTAATTTTGGGCAATGATTCAAAATATGGGAATATATGGGAGATAAGAAAAGAATGGGTGACACAGGTGATAAGGTGATTTTATATGCGGCGCAGGCAGATGCGGTTTTAAAGGCCATAGAGAGGGACGGCCGCTGTTTTTCGCGGGAGGAATATGTCCGCAGGAAATATGGGGAAAGCGGTCCCATTTTCCTGACTGTGTACAAATGGTTTGTGAAGGAGGCCGTGAAGCTGGTTCCCAGGCCTGAGGGGGCGGAATTTCCCTACTGGTCCTTCATGAACCTGTACAGCCTGGACCAGTCGGCAGGAACCAGGACATTGACGCTCTGCGTTCCCAGGGACGAGGCTGTGTTTTTTGATATGTATGACTGGAATAAGATTCTGTGCCTGAAATATCTGGGGGAAGACGAGGCGGACGATCGGGCTTTTCAGGCATATTTAAAGCAGTGCGGGGTCAGGGAAATGGATGCTGTGCTCACCGGGTTTTATCCTGAGATGAAGCAGAAAATCATGGACAGCTGGCCCAGGCTGTTTCGCCATCATGAACAGATACGGGCAGGGGAGAAATCCGGGGCGAAAAGCGTCCAGGCTGCCTTGTGGCAGATTAAAAAAGAATGGATTGTGCCGGAAACGCAGTACACTCAGAATCAGGAAGCCGGGACAGGGGGCGGAGATAAGAAACAAGGATAAGAAAAAAGGACGGGTATCCGGAATCAGGTTCCGACCCTGTCCTTTTTCTGTTTTCCAGAGATACGCAGACACCCCCGTGCAATCACCCGGACAGTGCTCATCCCCTTACCCCGACAGTTACCCGCGCCTCTTAAAATCAAAACAAGACAAAAAAATAGTATAATGGTTGTTTTATGCTATTATAAGTTGTCCAGAATGTTGAAATGCATAAAGAAAATCAATATAATACCTATAGAAACAGCAAAATGACGGACGCAAATAATTCAGAAAAAGGAGAAATGGTATGAAAAAGAGTCATGTAAGTTTTATTATTGCGGCAGCACTTGCAGCAGCCCTGTTGGCCGGATGCGGCAGTTCCGGGTCGTCCGCCGATGCTTCCGGTTCCGGGAAAGCGGGAGGACAGACACGGGTACAGGAGGCGGGAAGCCAGGATGGAACTGACAGCGGGACTAAGGGAGCGCTTTCGGGTGAAATTACCTTCTGGCATTCCTTTACCCAGGGGCCAAGACTGGAGACCATCCAGAAGGCGGCGGACAAATTCATGGAAGAGAACCCGGATGTGAAAATCAATATTGAGACGTTCTCATGGAATGACTTTTACACCAAGTGGACCACCGGACTTGCATCCGGCAATGTACCTGATATGAGTACCGCCCTTCCGGCCCAGGTTGCGGAGATGATTAACGCAGACGCCCTGCTGCCCATCAATGACCTGATTGACGGTATCGGCCGTGACAAATTTGCTGAGGCAGCCATTTCCGAGGGTACGGTGGACGGCAATAACTATTCTGTTCCTCTTTACAGACACGCCCATGTGATGTGGATCAGGAAGGACCTGCTGGAGAAAAACGGTCTGGAAGTCCCCAAGACCTGGGATGAGCTTTACGACACAGCCAAGGCACTTACAAAGGACGGCGTCTACGGATTGTCTTTCCCATGCGGAACCAATGACTTCCAGGCAACCTTTTTCCTGGATTTCTATGTGAGAAGCGGCGGCGGCAGCCTGCTGACCGATGACCTGAAAGCCAACCTGACAAGCGATCTGGCCATTGACGGCATCAATTACTGGTTGAAGGTGTACAATGACTGCTCGCCTAAGGATTCCATTAACTTTGATGTACTGGACCAGGCAACCCTGTATTACCAGGGCAAAACCGCATTTGATTTTAACTCCGGCTTCCAGATTTCAGGCGTTGCAGCCAACTCACCGGACCTGCTCCAGTATGTGGACTGCTACCCGATTCCAAAGATCCACGCGGACGACCCGGACGAGGGAATCATGACCACCAACACGCCTATGGTCGTGTGGAAGGCTTCCAAGCATCCCGAAATCTGCAAGGCATTTATGAAAACCCTTTATGACGAGGATACATATGTTGAATTCCTGCACGCAACTCCGGTGGGCATGCTTCCCGCCATCAAGGGAATTGCTGACACGGACGCCTACAGGGATGACGATACCATCAGGCAGTTTACACATGCAGAGGAAGTGCTGACCGCGGCAGCCGATATCGGTACAGCCTTCGGTTATGAGCACGGTCCTAATGTCCAGGCCGGAATCATGCAGAACAACCATGTGATTGAGGATATGTTCCAGGATATCATTACCAACGGGACAGATGTAAAGACTGCTGCAAAAACAGCGGAAGATAAACTGAACGCACTGTTTGAGACAGCTGAATAAGCCGTCCCGGAGCGTGTCTGAAAAGGCGGATGCATTTTGAGACACGCTCTAATACTGAGAAGGAGGAGGAAATCTTGGGGAAGAAAAGTTATACAAGGTGGTTGTTTGTGCTTCCTGCAATCGTCATTGTAATTGCATTGTTCATATATCCCATCTGTTCCAGCATAGTATACAGCTTTACAAACAAGAACCTGATTAAGCCGGCCTATAAATTCATTGGCTTTAAGAATTATGCCGAGGTGTTAAAGGACAGCGGTTTCTGGCTTTCATTTTTCAACTCTCTGAAATGGACGGTCCTGTCCCTGATGGGACAGATAGGGGTGGGATTTACCGCTGCCCTGGCCCTGAAGCGGATTAAGGTGTGCAAGGGCGTTTATAAGACCCTTCTCATCATCCCCTGGGCATTTCCATCCATTGTCATCGCATTTTCCTGGAAGTGGATTCTCAACGGAGTATACGGCTTCCTGCCAAACATCCTGGTGAAGCTGGGTATCTGTGAGGCGGCGCCGCAGTTTTTGACCAGCGGTACGCTGGCCTTTGTAAGCCTGGTGCTGATTAATATATGGTTCGGAGCGCCCATGATTATGGTAAATGTGCTCTCGGCTCTGGAAACGGTTCCCAGGGACCAGTACGAGGCTGCCCAGATTGACGGGGCCAGGCCGTGGCAGTCGTTCTACTATGTCACAGTGCCCCATATCAAGATGGTGGTGGGACTGCTGGTGGTTTTAAGGACAGTGTGGATTTTTAACAACTTTGACCTGATTTACCTGATTACAGGCGGCGGGCCGGCGGGCACCACCCAGACCATACCGCTCTATGCCTACAATATGGGATGGAGCACCAAGCTTATCGGACGATCATCGGCAGTAACCGTGCTGCTGTTTATATTCCTGATGATTATATGCGGCATCTACTTTGCGGTCATCAATAAGTGGGAAAAGGAGGACAGTAAATGAAAAAGTTTAAAGCAGGAAATATTATCAGCCATATATACCTGATTATTCTGACCTTTATCTCCATTTTCCCGCTGGTATGGATTATCATATCCTCCCTGAAGGGAAAGGGGGAACTGACAGGTAATCCCACGGCCTTCTGGCCTAAGACATGGACTTTTGACTATTATGCCCATGTTATCAATGACCTTAAGTTTTTCGTGAACATCAAAAACAGTGTCATCATTTCTCTGGTGACCACCCTGATTGCCATTACGGTGGCTGCGCTGGCGGCCTATGGAATCGTCAGGTTCTTTACGCGGCTGGGATCGGCCATGTCCAAGGTGCTGGTGACCACTTACATATTTCCGCCCATCCTTCTGGCCATTCCCTACTCCGTGGTTATGGGAAAGCTGGAGCTTATTAACACAAGGATTGGCCTGGTTATCGTGTACCTGTCCTTCTCCGTGCCATATGCGGTGTGGCTCCTGACCGGATTTTTCAGGACCGTACCCCTGGAAATCGAGGAGGCGGCCAGAATCGACGGGGCCAATAAGATGCAGACCTTTGTCCGGGTGGTGCTTCCGCTGGTGGCGCCCGGCGTGGTGGCCACGGCCATCTACACCTTCATCAATACCTGGAATGAGTTTCTGTATGCGTTGATTTTGATGAATAATACCAGCAAGATGACGGTTGCGGTTGCCCTGCGCTCCCTGGACGGAGCTGAGATACTGGACTGGGGCGACATGATGGCAGCATCTGCTCTGGTGGTGCTTCCCTCTGTGATTTTCTTCTGTCTCATACAGAATAAGATTGCGGGCGGCATGTCGGATGGCGCTGTGAAATCCTAATGAATTTAACAGAAAGGTAAAAGGTGTTATATTTTATGGAAGCTTTAACAGGAATCATTGGATACGGCGTGATAGGCTCCGGCTATTTCGGGGCGGAGCTGGCACGTATCATGAATACAAAACAGGGGGCGCAGATACGGGCCGTCTATGACCCTGAAAATGGAGGCACCGTGGCGGCGGAGCTGGGATGCGATGCAGAGGACAGCCTGGAATCGCTGGTATCCAGGAAGGATATACAGGCCGTGATTGTAGCCACTCCCAACTATCTGCACAAGGAGCCCGTGCTGGCCGCCGCGGGGCATGGACTTCATGTGTTCTGTGAAAAGCCCATTGCATTAAGCTTTGAGGACTGCCGGGAGATGGTGGATGCGTGTCAGGAAAACCATGTGGTGTTCATGGCCGGTCATGTGATGAACTTTTTCAGGGGCGTGAGAAAGGCCAAGGAACTCATAGGACAGGGCGTTATCGGGGATATTCTCTACTGCCACGGGGCCCGCAATGCGTGGGAGGGAACCGGGGCATCCGAAACCTGGAAAAAGACACGATCCAAATCAGGAGGACACCTGTACCACCACATCCATGAGCTGGACTGCGTTCAGTTTCTTATGGGAGGCTGTCCTGAAACAGTGACCATGGCAGGCGGCAATGTTGCCCACAGGGACGACCGGTTCGGGGATGAGGACGACATGCTGTTCATAACCATGGAGTATCCGGGCAGCCGCTATGCGGTTCTGGAATATGGTTCCGCTTTCCGCTGGCAGGAGCACTATCTGTTGATACAGGGTACCATGGGAGCCATTAAAATTGATATGTGCAACTGCGGCATGACCCTTAAGACCGGGCAAAAGGAGGAACATTTCCTGGTGCACCGCACAAAGGAAGAGGACGATGACAGAACCCGGATTTACAGGGAGACGGAGCGGGACAACGGCAACCAGTTTGGAAGGCCGGGAAGAAAGCCCTTCCTGTGGCTCAGGGGCATTATGGATGAGGAGATGGAGTTTCTGAACAATGTGCTTCACGGCGCCCGGGTGACGGACGAGTTCCTTCCCCTGCTCACTGGTGAGGCTGCCAGGAATTCCATAGCTACGGCAGACGCCTGCACCCTGTCCCTCAGGGAAGACAGGAAGGTAAAGCTCAGCGAAATTATGAACTGAAATAATATGGACGGTAAAGGAGAACAGTCATGAAGACAATTGGATATGCAGTGGTTGGAACGGGATATTTTGGGGCGGAGCTGGCCCGCATCATGAAGGAGCAGGAGGGCGCCAGGGTAGTGGCTGTCTATGACCCGGAGAATGCGGGGACAGTGGCGGCTGAGCTGGGCTGTGACGTGGAGACGGATCTGGATCGGTTATACAGCCGTGAGGACGTGGACGCGGTGATAGTGGCATCGCCCAATTACCTTCACAAGGAACCGGTCATCAAGGCGGCGGAGCATGGGGTGCACGTATTCTGTGAAAAGCCCATTGCCCTGTCCTATCAGGACTGCGTGGAGATGGTGGAGGCATGCGTTGCCCACAACGTCACCTTTATGGCAGGCCATGTGATGAACTTTTTCAGGGGTGTGCGCACAGCCAAAAAGATGATTAATGAGGGAGTCATCGGCAAGGTGCTGTACTGCCACTCTGCCAGGAACGGTTGGGAGGATATTCAGCCCTCTGTCAGCTGGAAGAAAATAAGGGCCAAATCAGGAGGCCATCTCTACCATCACATCCATGAGCTGGACTGTATCCAGTTCCTTATGGGCGGCTGCCCTGATGAAGTGACCATGGCAGGCGGCAATGTGGCCCACTGCGGGGAACAGTTCGGGGATGAGGACGATATGCTGTTTATCACCATGGAATACGGTGATAACCGGTACGCTGTTCTGGAGTACGGCTCCGCTTTCCACTGGCCGGAACATTATGTGCTGATTCAGGGAACAGAGGGCGCCATCCGCCTGGATATGTTTAACTGCGGCGGAACCCTTAAGAAGGGGGATAAGGAGGAGCATTTCCTCATGCACAAGACGCAGGAGGAGGACGACGACCGCACCAGAATCTATCACGGCACGGAGATGGACGGAGCCATCATGTACGGCAAACCGGGGAAGAAGCCGCCTATGTGGCTTCACAGCATCATGTATGATGAGATGGAGTATTTCAACCATATCATGCATGGGGCCCAGCCGGACGAGGAGTTTAAGGCCCTGCTTACAGGGGAGGCTGCCAGGAACGCCATTGCCACGGCAGACGCCTGCACCAAGTCCCGGTTTGAGAACAGAAAGGTGAAGCTGTCTGAGATAACGGGGGTGAAATAAGAATGAAGCTTGACAAATACAGGGGAATTATCCCGGCATTTTACGCCTGCTACGACAAGGCAGGAGAGGTAAGTGAGGACGGGGTGCGGGCGCTGACCAGGTACTTCGTGGACCAGGGGGTGAAGGGCGTCTATGTGGGCGGATCTTCGGGAGAATGTATCTACCAGTCTGTGGAGGACAGGAAGAAGACGCTGGAGGCTGTGATGGACGAGGCCGCGGGCTGTCTCACAGTTATTGCCCATGTTGCCTGCAACAATACAAGAGACAGCCGCATTCTGGCAGCCCATGCCCAGGACTTGGGTGTGGACGGGATTGCGGCCATACCGCCCATTTATTTCAAGCTGCCTGAATATTCTGTTGCCGGGTACTGGAATGATATATCGGAGGCAGCGCCTGAGACGGATTTCATTATCTATAACATACCACAGCTGGCCGGTACGGCCCTGACCATGAATCTTTTAAAGACAATGCTTTTAAACAGGCAGGTGGCAGGCGTGAAGAACTCATCCATGCCGGTACAGGACATCCAGATGTTTAAGGCGGAGGCCATGAAGACACGGCAGGACTTCATCGTGTTCAACGGTCCGGATGAACAGCTGGTGTCCGGTCTGGCCATGGGGGCGGACGGGGGAATCGGCGGTACCTACGGAGCCATGCCGGAGCTGTTTTTAAAGATATATGAGCTGGTGTCGGAAAACAGGATAGCAGAGGCCAGGGCCATCCAGTATGAAGCGGATGAAATCATATATAAGCTCTGTTCGGGAACATGCAATATGTACGCCATGATAAAGGAAGTGCTGCGCATCAGCAGGGGAATTGATATAGGCGGAGTCAGGAAACCGCTGACAGACTTATGCGGCAGCGACCGGGCCATTGCCGGGGAGGCAGCCGCCATGATAGAAGACGCAAAGGAGAGATACTGCTGATATGATATACGACTTGCTGACTAATATAGGAAATTACAGGGGCATGAACAGGAATCTTGATAAGGCCATTGATTATCTGATGGCATCGGATATAAACACCCTTCCCCTGGGAAAGACGGTGATTGACGGGGACAGGGTATTCCTGCAGGTGATGGAAGCCAGGACCCGCCAGCTGACGGATGAGAGCTATGAAGTGCACAGAGATTATATGGACATCCAGATAGACATTGAGGGGTGCGAGGTCATAGAGACAGCCCTTGACGGTGTGACTCCCATCGGAGAATACCAACCGGACTTTCAGAAGGCGGCAGCCAGGGGCGGGGCAGGGGGACGCTGCGTTATGGGACCCGGCAGGTTCATCCTGTGCATGGCCGGGGAGGCTCATGGGCCGGGCGGATGTCTGGAAGAGCCTGAATCTATCAAAAAATGTGTGGTGAAGGTGGCTGTGGCCGATGAAAGGCCGTGATAGCCGGAGTGAAAGGATTGGAACGAAATGGACAAGACAGAACTTTTTAACCGTATCAAAGGAAAGCTCATCATTTCCTGCCAGGCCCTGCCCGGGGAACCTCTTTATGATCCGGAGCGATCCCTGATGCCTTATATGGCCAGGGCGGCCAGGGAGGCCGGAAGTCCTATGATACGTGCCAACACGGTGCGGGATGTGCTGGGAATCAAGAGGGAGACAGGGCTTCCCGTCATCGGTCTGATAAAGCAGGTGTATGAGGGCTTTGACGGTTATATTACGCCTACCATGGGGGAGGTGGATGCCTTGGCAGAGGCAGGGGCCGACATCATTGCCATTGACTGTACGGACAGGAGGCGGGGAGACGGCCTGAGCCCGTGGGAATACATACAGAGCATCAAAAAAAAATATCCGGATCAGATTCTGATGGCCGATATCTCCGATTACCAGGAGGGTCTTAAGGCATGGAAAAGCGGCATTGACCTGGTGAGCACCACCATGAGCGGATACACGGACTACACCCCCAAGCTGGAGGGACCGGATTTTGAACTGGTCAGGCGCCTTGCGTCAGAACTTCCTATCCCGGTTATCGGGGAAGGCCGTGTGCACACGCCGGATGAGGCTGTGAAAATGCTGGATATGGGCGCTTGGGCAGTCATCGTGGGCGGGGCCATCACCCGGCCGCTGGAGATTGCCGGGCGGTTTATGAAGGCGGTTAACGGCAGGCGGGGATAGAAGATAAATAGAGAAAACTAAGGGAATTAAAGAGAGAGGGACAGCACCCGGTGAGAGGGCTGTCCCTCTCTTGCTGCTCCTGATGCCGGAACCCGGACAGATAAGCCTTAGGTAACTGCGGCAACACTGCAATGGCTGACGTCATTAAGAATTGACAAGATGACGTCCCAGCCAGACCCGGACCTGTCGCCCCTCACCGGCCTGGAAAAGCTGGAAATCAAGGGTTTTATGGCCATTTTCTCTGTCAGGGGGCTTAGGGGACTGAAGGAGCTTTCCATACACAGCTGTAATGTGGACGGGGCGGATGCCCTCTCATTTCTGACCGGTGTGGAGCGGCTTACATTTTACTCTGTATGGAATTCACAGGGAAATCTGAGAAACCTGGACTTCCTCAAAGGAAAATCCCAGCCTGCGGGTGCTGGGACTCAGAAATATGGAGCTTCATAAGAATTATTATGTAGAATCCTACGGCGGAATGACCAGTGTGTGGTATGATGACGTGAAGCTGGGGTAACATATGAATATCCTGTCCCGCTTTTCCAATCTGGAGGAGTTGTACCTGGACGGCAACGAGCTGGCAGACCTGAATTTTGCCGCGGGGTTAAAGAACCTTAAAAGACTCGGCCTTAAGGACTACTATATAACGGACCTGGGCCCTCTGAAGCAGGCGGAATTCCTGGAGTATCCGGACATCCGTGACAACCCTGTGGGCGAAATGGGTGACGTGGGTAACGGAGTGGAAATTATTCAGTAATCATGATATTGCCATCTTCTTAATAATAACGAAATATTTATCAGTTTATTTGAAAAAATAGAGATAATATGATATATTGGACAAAGAAAAATTCAGGTAAAGACGTCCGCTAAGCGGTCTATTCACGCTTACAGCGGACCGAGGAGGAAATATGAAAGGGATTATACTGGCCGGAGGAAGCGGGACGCGGCTCTATCCGTTAACCAAGGTAACTTCCAAACAGCTGCTTCCGATTTACGACAAACCAATGATATATTATCCGCTGTCTGTCCTTATGAATGCGGGAATCAGGGACATCCTGATTATCTCCACTCCGGATGATACGCCAAGATTTGAGGCTCTTTTGGGCGACGGCCACCAGTTTGGCATTGAGCTGAGCTATGCGGTACAGCCAAGCCCGGACGGGCTGGCCCAGGCTTTTATCATCGGTGAGGAATTTATTGGCGGGGATTCTGTGGCAATGGTTCTGGGTGATAATATTTTCCACGGACAGGGGCTGACCAAGCGCCTGCGCACCGCGGCGTCCAAGGAAAAGGGCGCCACGGTGTTCGGTTACTATGTGGATGATCCGGAGCGCTTCGGCATAGTGGAGTTTGACGGGGACGGCAAGGCCATTTCCATTGAGGAGAAGCCGGAGAAGCCAAAGTCCAACTACTGTGTCACCGGTCTTTATTTCTATGATAACCGGGTGGTGGAGTACGCGAAAAACTTAAAGCCCTCAGCCAGAGGCGAGCTGGAAATCACGGATTTAAACCGCATTTACCTGGAGAAGGGCGAGCTGGACGTGATTCTCCTGGGACAGGGATTTACATGGCTGGATACAGGAACCCATGAGTCGCTGGTGGAGGCCACGAATTTTGTTAAGACCGTGGAGACACACCAGCACCGCAAGATTGCGTGCCTGGAGGAAATTGCCTATCTCAGGGGCTGGATTACCAGGGAACAGGTTATGGAGACCTATGAGATTCTTAAAAAGAACCAGTACGGCAAGTATTTAAAGGACGTTCTGGACGGAAAGTATGTGGATAAGATACACCCACAGGATTTTTAACGGAGGAAAATATACATGAAAATTATTGTAACCGGCGGAGCCGGATTTATCGGAAGCAACTTTGTACACCATATGGTAAATAAATACCCGGATTATGAAATCATCAACCTGGACCTGCTGACCTATGCGGGCAACCTGGAAAACTTAAAGCCTGTTGAGGACAAGCCCAATTATAAATTTGTAAAGGGCGACATTGCCGACAGGAAGTTTATATTTGAGCTGTTTGAGAAGGAAAAGCCGGATGTGGTGGTAAACTTTGCCGCCGAGAGCCATGTGGACCGTTCCATTACAGACCCGGAGGCCTTTGTGAGGACCAATGTCATGGGAACCACAACCCTCCTTGACGCCTGTCGTACCTATGGCATCAAGCGCTATCATCAGGTTTCCACCGATGAGGTGTACGGCGACCTGCCTCTTGACAGACCGGACCTTTTCTTTACAGAGGAAACGCCCCTGCACACATCCAGCCCTTATTCATCTTCCAAGGCAAGCGCTGATCTGTTCGTGCTGGCATATCACAGGACATACGGCCTGCCGGTGACTGTGTCCAGGTGTTCCAATAACTACGGCCCCTATCATTTCCCGGAGAAGCTGATTCCCCTTATTATCAGCCGCGCCCTGGCAGATGAGGAGCTTCCTGTGTACGGCACGGGAGAGAATGTGCGCGACTGGCTCCATGTGGCGGATCACTGCCAGGCTATTGACCTGGTTATCCACAAGGGACGCGAGGGAGAGGTGTATAACATCGGAGGGCATAATGAGCGCACCAACCTGGAAGTGGTAAAGACCATTCTGAAGGCCCTTGATAAGCCTGAGAGCCTGATTAAGTTTGTGACAGACCGTCCCGGCCATGACATGCGCTACGCCATTGACCCGGCCAAGATAGAAACAGAGCTGGGATGGAAGCCAACGTATAATTTTGATACAGGAATCGAGCAGACCATCCGGTGGTACCTGGACAACCAGGACTGGTGGAAGAATATTCTGAGCGGCGAGTACAGTAATTATTTCGATAAGATGTACGGCAGCCGCCTGTAGGTAAACATGTGGCTGGCGGAGGAGGGAAATGCCCCGGAGTACGTTTGTGAGACGTGTCCGTTTCGGGGGTTCCCGTCCTCTGCCGGCCATTATTAAGAACGGAGGTAAATGGATTATGAAAGTTCTGGTAACAGGTGTAAAAGGCCAGCTGGGCCATGACGTGATGAATGAACTGGCCCTTCGCGGGATTGAGGGAATCGGTGTGGACGTGGAGGAAATGGATATCACGGACCGCACAGCGTGCGAAACTGTGATTTCCCAGGAAAAACCAGACGCAGTTATCCACTGTGCGGCATATACTGCAGTAGATGCTGCTGAAGATAACCTGGAACTGTGCCGCAAAATCAATGCTGAGGGGACGCGCAATATCGCCAGGGTCTGCAAGGCCATGGATATCAAGATGATGTACATCAGCACGGACTATGTGTTTAATGGCGGCGGCCAGCGGCCATGGGAGCCGGATGACCACAGGGAACCCCTTAATGTATACGGGCTGACAAAGTATGAGGGCGAGATTGCGGTGGAGCAGAATATACAGAAGTATTTTATTGTGCGCATCGCCTGGGTATTTGGCGTCAACGGCAGGAACTTCATTAAGACCATGCTCCGTCTGGGGAAGGAGAAGGGGGCTGTATCCGTGGTAAATGACCAGATTGGTTCCCCCACATATACGTACGACCTGGCCCGCCTTTTGGTGGATATGATTCAGACAGACAAGTACGGGCGTTACCATGCCACCAACGAAGGGCTGTGCAGCTGGTATGAGTTTGCATGCGAGATATTCCGCCAGGCCGGCATGGACGAGGTGAAGGTGACTCCGGTGGATTCTGACGGTTTCCCTGCCAAGGCAAAGCGGCCCTCCAACAGCCGTATGAGTAAGGAAAAGCTGACTGAGAACGGTTTTGAGCGTCTGCCTTCATGGCAGGATGCCCTGGGACGTTACCTGAAGGTTCTTAAGGAAAACGGGATGGCATAAGACGGGGGCCCGGCTGCGGCAGGGGCATGTAACGGGGACAGTTTGGATTGACAGCAGACCATTTAGCAGCGGCGTGACTGCTGCGTCATCCTGAACCGCCATGGACCAAGAGGGCGGACAGAGATGGAATGCGGGCCTAAATAACAAGACAGGGAGGAATTAATAACAATGGGAAAATATTTTGGGACAGACGGCTTCCGCGGCGAGGCCAATGTGGACCTGACAGTGGAGCACGCCTACAAGGTAGGCCGTTTCCTGGGCTGGTGCTACGGACAAAAGATGCCGGATGAGCGCTGCAGGGTGGTTATCGGAAAGGATACCAGACGCAGCAGCTATATGTTTGAATATTCCCTGGTGGCCGGGCTGACAGCCTCAGGCGCGGATGTATATCTGCTCCATGTTACCACCACCCCCAGCGTATCCTATGTGGTGCGCACCGAGGGCTTTAACTGCGGAATCATGATATCTGCCAGCCACAACCCATTTTATGACAACGGCATCAAGGTCATCAACGAGAGAGGCGAAAAGTTAGAAGAGTCCGTCATCCTGGAGATAGAGAAGTACCTGGATGGGGAGGCGGCAGAGATTCCGCTGGCAAAGAGGGAGCATATTGGCCGGACCGTGGACTTTGCGGCTGGACGGAACCGCTATATCGGATACCTTATATCCATAGCCACCCGTTCCTTCAAGAATATGAAGGTGGCCCTGGACTGTTCCAACGGAAGCGCGTCCGCCATTGCCAAAAACGTATTTGACGCCCTGGGAGCGGAGACACATGTGATGAACAACGAGCCCAACGGACTGAACATCAATACGAACTGCGGCTCCACCCATATTGAACATCTCCAGAAGTTTGTGGTAGATGAGAAATGCGACATCGGGTTTGCCTACGACGGTGATGCGGACCGGTGCATCGCGGTTGATAAGAACGGCTGTGTGGTGGATGGCGACAGCATCATGTACATCTGCGGCAAATACATGAAGGAGCAGGGAAGCCTGTTCAATAATACGGTGGTTACCACCATCATGTCCAATTTCGGATTATATAAGGCATTTGACCGGGAAGGCATTGCCTATGTGAAAACAGCTGTGGGAGATAAATATGTGTATGAGAACATGGCTGCCACAGGCCACTGTCTGGGCGGAGAGCAGTCCGGTCATATCATATTCAGCAAACATGCCACCACGGGAGACGGCATCCTCACCTCCTTAAAGGTGATGGAAGTGGTGCTGGAGAAAAAGCAGCCACTTGATAAGCTGGCCTCGGAGGTGGAGATTTATCCTCAGGTACTTAAGAATGTGCGGGTAAAGGATAAAAAGACGGCCCAGGACGACGAGGCAGTGCAGGCCGAGGTTGCCAGGGTGACCCGGAGCCTGGGCAGCGACGGAAGAATCCTGCTCCGGCAGTCAGGAACCGAACCGGTGGTCCGCGTCATGGTGGAGGCGCCTCATATCCAGACCTGCGAAACATATGTGGACCAGGTTATCCAGGTTATGAAGGACCGGGGACATTGTATTTAAGCGGGGATGTAAGGATTAGCGGAAGATTCCCCGGAAATGAAAACGGGAGCCTTGGAGTACATTTTATGAAACAGAGGAATAAAAGCCATAACTATTGAGAATAGTCAACCGGCGACTCCTTATTGTCAGTTATTTTGAAATGTGCTATAATTAGATAACGTTGCGAAGAGGACAACAGAAATCCCGGAGCGCCGTGCTCCGGGATTTCTGTATTTACCGCACAGCCCTGACCGGGGGGTGTGTCCTTACAGCCAGCGATTTTCAGAGTAAAGGAATGATGTGAAATGGGGCTGAACCAGTAAGAGTCGTGCTGTTCATCATCCGTCATTACGGTGTCATTGAGCGACTGCCCGGAATGGGCTGACGGCAGAAATGAAGATTAAAGCGCAGTGATAAAAGGACAGGACACCGTATGAAGTGAGAATGGAATATGGACGGAACCAGGCGTTTCCAGGCGCCTGAAATCAGATGAACAGAATGGAGGAATGAATTATGTTAAATTATCAAAGATATAAAAGGGTCCCTGTGGTGGATTTTCCGGAGCGCACATGGCCGAATAAGGAGATTATGAAGGCTCCTATATGGTGCAGCGTGGACCTTAGGGACGGCAACCAGGCCCTTGTGGAGCCAATGGTGGTGGAGGAGAAGGTGGAGATGTTCAACCTTCTTGTGAAGCTGGGCTTTAAGGAGATTGAGGTGGGTTTTCCTGCCGCATCCCAGATTGAGTATGATTTCTTACGCACCCTGGTGGAGCGCAAGCTCATCCCGGACGACGTGGAGGTTCAGGTGCTGGTGCAGTGCCGCGAGCATCTGATTAAGAGGACCTTTGAGGCCCTTGAAGGCGTTAAGAAGGCCATTGTACATATCTACAATTCCACGTCCGCCTTACAGAGGGATGTGGTGTTCCATAAGGACAGGGAGGACATAAAGGATATAGCTGTCATAGGCACCAAGATGGTACAGCGGTATATGGCTGACTGTGATACCCAGATTCGTCTGGAGTATTCCCCTGAGAGCTTTACCGGCACAGAGCTGGATTTTGCCCTTGATATCTGTACAGCGGTACAGGAGACCTGGGGCGCCACCAAGGAGAAGCCCATTATCATCAATCTCCCGTCCACGGTGGAGATGACTACCCCCAATGTGTATGCGGACCAGATTGAATGGATGAATACACACTTTAAGGACAGGGAAAGCATTATCCTGAGTATCCATCCCCACAATGACAGGGGTGAGGGTGTGGCTTCCACAGAACTGGCCCTTCTTGCAGGAGCTGACAGGGTGGAGGGTACCCTTTTCGGCAACGGGGAGCGCACCGGTAATGTGGACATACTGACAGTTGCATATAATATGTTTTCACAGGGTATCAACCCTGAACTTAACATTGAGAATATCCGTGAGATTGCAGAGGTCTGTGAGCGCTGCACCAAGATGGATATTCCGCCCAGACATCCCTATGCAGGCAAGCTGGTGTTCACCGCATTTTCCGGTTCCCATCAGGATGCCATCAACAAGGGCATGCAGGCCCTTCACGAGAGGAACGGACAGTACTGGGAGGTTCCATACCTTCCCATCGATCCCAGCGATATCGGCAGGGAGTACGAGCCCATCGTGCGTATCAACAGCCAGTCCGGCAAGGGCGGCGTAGCCTTTGTCATGGACACCTTCTACGGCTTCAAGCTGCCAAAGGGCATGCACAAGGAATTCGCGGATGTCATCCAGAAGATTTCCGAGCAGCAGGGTGAGGTCGCGCCTGAGCAGATCATGGATGAATTTAAGAAGAATTACCTGGAGCGCAAGGAACCCATGCACTTTAGAAAGTGCCGCATAACCGATACGGAGACAGGAGACGGCGAGTTTGCGACACTGGCTAAGGTAACCTACTCCGATCATGGCATTGAGAAGACCTTTGAAGGCGTTGGAAACGGACCTATTGATGCTGTACAGAGAGGCATGGAGGATGCCCTTGGCATCCAGATTAAGGTTCTGGACTACAGCGAGCACGCATTGGCATCCGGATCCGGCGCAGAGGCTGCTTCCTACATCCATCTGGTAGACCAGGTGACGGGCAGGGCCACTTACGGCGTGGGTATCAGCTCCAATATCACAAGGGCTTCCATCCGCGGTATATTCAGTGCGGTGAACAGGCTGTTCTATTAATAGGCAGTTGATATTCTGGGTGTTATATTTGATGTGGTGTTATTGAAGTGATGAAAGATTGAAGGACCGGCCTTTTGGGGCCGGTCCTTTTGTGAGGTGCGCCGATTTCTTGATGCTTTAGATTCTTCGCATGAAACCAGAATGCCTCCGAAACCGGCAGGCGCTCTGCTTCTGGGACTGGCGGCCTCTGTGCTGGCCATAGAACAGGTGTCGGGGCGAATCAGAAGGAGATTCTGGACGGAGCCATAGTGCCGGTCGCCATGACGCCGGAGACATCATGACACCGGAGACATCATGACGCCAAGCGCCATATCACTGGCCGGACTGGTCAAATCCCAGGTTGTCAAAGGAAGACGCGGAGCAGATTCCGGACGGATCATCCATATACTCCAGGGCAACCTTGTCTCCCGGCTGGGTCAGGGCCAGCTCGTTGCTCAGATCATAGGACACGGTGAAGATATGGTCCTGTTTTTCCTCCAGAATCAGCTTATAGGTTACGGTATTGTCTATGGTCTCGCTGGCAATGCGCAGGACAGTGCCCTCCTCCTTGGAAAGGGTCTGGCCTGTGGTGATATTCACACCGGCGTTTCCGCGGACCTGGCGGAAATTGCGCAGGGCGCTGTCAATGGTCTCGCCGGTTCCCACATTGGTATAGTTGGAGACGGACACAAAGGCGTACTGTTTAATCAGGCCCGCGTTATCCTTTAAGGTCATGAAGTAGGCGGGCTGTCCGTCCAGATTGATAATCATTGGGAAGGATGCCCTGTAGCCAAACTGCTGAACCTTTCCTTCCGCGGAGCTCTGGGCCGCCATCTCGGTTGCGCCGCTCATCTGGTAGATATTGGATTCCTTGGTCACCATGTCCACCAGTATGAAGCCGATGGCTGATTCATCGGAGCCCACGCTGGTAAGGCCTGTGAACAGGTAGCAGCGGGTACCGTTATAGATAATGATATCACCCTGGCTGGGGCGGAATTTGTCCTGGTTGGAGAAGTTGAAAATACCGTGCACATATACGCCCTGGTTCTGAATCTGCTGCATCACGAAATTCTCAGGCTGCACGCGGTCTACCCAATCCGGCAGTGTGGCGATGGTATAATGGGCGGTCTCTCCGGTGGTGGCATTGACCGTCAGTACTCCGTCTGCCTCAGGCAGGTTAAAGAGCCAGCGGTTTTGATAGGAGGTAATAACCCAGTAAGGAACGCCGTCATCATCCAGCTCAAAGGAATAATCCGTAAGACCTTTAAAGAGTCCGCCGCCAAAGAAGCGCACATGGCGGTTTAAGTCGTCTAACAGGTAAGCATTGGCCTGGTATTTGATTTTATGGTCTGTTACCAGGGTTACGTCGCTGACATCACTGGCTGACACCACGATATAACCGGCGGAGCCGTCCATATTTTTAAGCCATTTGAAGAAACCGGAGTGCTCCAGGGGGACCACCCATACCAGCTTGCCGTTTACCTTCTGGATAACGGGGGCACCCAGGATAACCTGGCTTCCCAGACCGGGATTTTCTCCTACTTTCTTATCTGCCAGCTCTCTTGCCAGACTCTTGTCCACGATGGGAAGCTGGTCCAGAGCCAGGGGCTGTACGGTATCCGTGAATTCTGACACCGCCGGGACGCCTAACTGGTCCCTGTACGCCTTGTAATTGAAAAGGGGCATGGACAGGATGGAAACGCCGAAATACAGCACCCAAAGGATGGCCAGAAGGATGAATCCCCTTTTATATCCCTTTACACTTTTGTCAATGCTGATCTGCGGGCGGCCGTATTCGTTGGCGCCTGCCCGTACGCTGCCCAGGGCCACGAAAAAGTTAAGCACCACATAGCAGCTGATGATGAAGCACCAGGAAAATGCCCCATCCGGATACAGGGGGTTTAGATTGGGCCCCTGGAAAATAATCAAAATGAAGAAGATGGCGGTTAGCGCCAGGTTCAATAAAAATTGTGTCTTTTTCTTCATAGATTCCTCCGATTCTTAACATCTTTTTAACAGAAGTCTTATACAGCATTATATATCATGTGGAAATAAATACAAGGGGAAAAAGCTGGTGACTTCATAAAGAATGTATTAAGAAAACACTTTGCAAACCAATGACCCGGTGATAAGATAAATACATAGATTAGATGTAAGGAAGGAATTGAGGCATGCCGTCCAGCAGAAAGAAACCGGAAACACAGGGAGGATTAAGCGGTACCGCCCTGAAATATATTGCCATGACCGCCATGCTTGCGGACCACATAGGAGTTGTGCTGTTGGAACGGATTGTGTACTACAGAGGCAGCCTGGAACGGGTCGCCATGATCATGACATCCCAATGGGGGGACAGGCTCTATTGGCTGTGCCAGGTGCTCAGGTCCGCGGGACGGATTGCATTTCCAATCTACTGCTTTTTGCTGGTGGAGGGATTCCTTCACACCAGGGACTGGCGCAGATACTGGCTCAGGATGGCTGCGTTTGCACTTATCTCGGAAATTCCCTTCCGCCTGGCTGTGTGGAATACGTGGGCAGGTGGAGGCTGCAATGTGTACGTTGAGCTGGCAATCGGACTGCTGGTGCTCCGGGGCCTGAAACAGAGCCAGGGTTTAACGGAGCCGTACCGTGTCATTGGGATGGCCGCCGCCATTGGGGGCGGATGCCTGGCGGCTGTCTTTTTGAAGGCGGATTACGATATGGACGGGATTCTTATTATTTCATTGTTTTATCTCCTGAGGGATAAACGCCCTGTCCAGGTGATGTCCGGCAGCCTCCTGTCTTTTCTGGGGTCCTGGGACAAGTATCATGGGACGGGGGTTCTTTCGGCGGTGCCCCTGCTTTTTTACAACGGGAGAAAAGGACAGGCCCGATGGAAGTACGCATTCTATTGGTTTTACCCGCTGCATTTAATGGCGCTGTTTCTCATACGGCTGTGTGTCATAGGAATTCCTCTCGGATAATTCCGGGGCGCCCGGGTCTGGAACGGACAAAACCGTTCTGGTTTGCGCGGGGACTTGTGCTGTAAACGTATTAAAATAAAGAGATGTATGAGGTTTATATGGCTAAGACAAAATATAATGAGATTTATACGGCGCTCAGGGAAAAGATGGAGGATGGGACATACGCTTTTCAGGAGCTGCTGCCCTCGGAAAATACCCTGGTGAAGGAGTTCGGCTGTTCAAGGAATACCATCCGCCGGGCCATCGGGCAGCTGGCGTCGGAAGGATATGTGCAGAGCATCCACGGCAAGGGAGTGAGAATCATTTACCAGCCCGGACAGCAGCAGTCGGAGTTCATACTGGGAGGCATAGAGAGCCTGAAGGAGGCAGTGGCCAGAAACAGGAAAAATTATACCACCAAGGTGGTCTGCTTCGCGGAGCTGACCGTGGATGAGACCATACGCAGGCGGACCACATTCCCTGTGGGGGCCCAGATTTATTATATACAGCGTGTGCGCTGCATTGAGGGGGAAGCCTTAATCATTGACCATAACTATTTCCTAAAGGATGTGGTGCGGGACCTGACGCCGGAGATTGCGGAGCGTTCCATTTATGAATATATGGAAAATGACCTGGGCGAAAGCATTGTGACCACCAAGAGAAAGATGACCGTGGAGCGAGTTAACCAGATTGATGAAAAGTATCTGGATTTAAAGGATTATAACTGTATGGCAGTGGTGAGCAGCATGACCTATAATAAGGAGGGAGTCATGTTTGAGTTCACCCAGTCCAGGCACAGACCGGACCGGTTCGTATTTTACGATCTGGCCCATCGGACAAAATAGGTAAATCAAGGCACCGGAGAACAGAAAGCTTCAGGCAGATGTTCGTCCGGTGCTTTTTGGATGCGAAATGTGAAAAACACCGGAAAAAATAAAAATCAATATTGACAAACTTGTTTAAACAAGATATAATTCAGATTAAGATACTTGTTTAAACAAGATGAGGTTTCGCGGTCAGATTGACAGGAGGTATTGAACGTGGGAAAGTTTACAGGGGATTCGAAGAAACTGTTGGAGTATGTGGGGGGCAGGGAGAATATTGCGGCCGTATCCCACTGTGTAACCAGGATGCGCTTTGTGTTAAATGATCCGTCCAAGGCGGATACACAGGCCATCGAAAGCCTGGCTTGCGCCAAGGGCACATTCACCCAGGCAGGGCAGTTCCAGGTCATAATCGGCAATGAGGTGAGCACCTTTTACAATGACTTTGCGGAGGTGGCAGGCATAGAGGGGGTCTCCAAGGACGCGGTGAAGAAGGCTGCCATGCAGAACCAGACCCTTCTCCAGAGAATGCTGGCCGGCTTTACCCTGGTGTATCTGGAGCGGTTCTTCAGAAAAATATGTCCTGCCATGATTTCCATGATTGTGGTTCCCTTCTGTTCCCTGCTGATATCAGTGGCAGTGGCTCACGGTATCCTGGGACCCATTGGCTGGAAGATTGGCGCCGTGATTTCAGACTGTGTGAACGCAGGCCTGACATCCCCCTTTAAGGGAGTGTTTGCCGGTATCTTTGGATTCTTCTACGCGCCACTTGTAATCACGGGACTTCATCATATGAGCAATGCCATTGACCTTCAGCTGATAGCTGATTTTGGAGGCACCACCCTGTGGCCCATGATTGCCCTGTCCAATATCGCCCAGGGATCCGCTGTACTGGCCATGATTCTTCTCCAGAAGAATGACGCCAAGGCAAAGGAAGTATCCGTACCCGCCTGCATCTCCTGCTGCCTGGGTGTAACAGAACCAGCCATGTTCGGTGTGAACCTGAAATACGGCTTTCCATTTATCTGCGGAATGACCGGATCGGCGGTGGGCGCAGTTTTGTCTGTTGTAAGCGGAATCAAGGCCAATGCCATCGGTGTGGGAGGCATACCGGGCATCCTGTCCATCCAGCCCCAGTACATGGGACCCTTCGCAGCAGCCATGGGACTGGCAATCCTGATTCCCTTCTGCCTGACCTATGCCCTCGGAAGGAAGAAAGGGATAGGCGGCAGCCAGGACGGCAGGCAGGAGAGCCAGGGCCGGTGAGAAACTTATCGCATTTGACCGGGATAAGATTGCCGGGGCAGGACACAGTGACATGGTCATCATGGTTCTTACCAATCCCGGAAATTCAGGAGATATAAGCTGGCAGACCGGACAAAGAGTCAGGGCTTCGGCAGATGCGGTGGCCAGGATAGATGGAGTCATATAACGGCGCGGAGATGAAGGAGGAATCATTTATGGGGCATTTTAAGGACAGTACGATTTACCAGATTTATACCAAGTCCTTTCAGGATACAACGGGAAACGGTCTGGGCGACATATGCGGAGTCATAAGCAGGCTGGACTACTTAAAGGAACTGGGGATTGACTATATTTGGCTGACACCATTTTTTTGCTCCCCTCTCAATGATAACGGGTACGATGTGGCTGACTATCGGGCTGTCGACCCTGTATTCGGCACCATGGAGGATGTGGAGGAACTGATTCGGGAAGCGGATGTGAGGGGAATGGGATGCATGTTTGATATGGTATTTAACCATACATCCACGGAACACCGCTGGTTTAAGAAGGCGCTTGAGGGCAATCCGGAGTATATGGATTATTATATCTTCAGGGAAGGGAGCCCGGACGCGCCCCCCACCAACTGGCAGTCCAAATTCGGGGGAAATGCCTGGGAGTATGTACCCCACCTGAAAAAATGGTACCTTCACCTGTTCGATGTAAGCCAGGCCGATTTAAACTGGGATAATCCCAGGGTGCGCGGGGAGCTTAAGGAGGTCATCCGGTTCTGGAAGGCAAAGGGCGTGAAGGGATTCCGGTTCGACGTGGTGAACCTGATATCCAAACCGGATGTATTTGTGGATGATGACAAAGGGGATGGGCGCCGCTTTTATACCGACGGGCCAAGGGTACATGAGTATCTCCGGGAGTTGGTGCGGGATACGGGCATAGAGGACATGGTGACCGTGGGAGAAATGTCCTCCACCACCCTGGATAACTGTATCCGCTACAGCAGGCCGGAAGACCGCGAGTTGTCCATGTGCTTTAACTTCCATCACCTGAAGGTGGATTACAGGGACGGGGATAAGTGGAAACTGATGGAGCCTGACTTGCTCCGGCTTAAACAGCTGTTCATGGAGTGGCAGGAGGGGATGGAGCGGGAGAATGGCTGGAATGCCGTGTTCTGGTGCAACCACGACCAGCCCAGAGCCATATCGCGGTTTGGGGATGACGGACAATACTGGAAGGAATCCGCTAAAATGCTGGCAACGGTCATCCATATGTTCCGCGGGACGCCTTATGTGTACCAGGGGGAGGAGCTGGGCATGACCAATCCTTATTACGATGATATTTCCCGGTACCGGGACGTTGAAAGCATTAACTATTACCGTATCCTGACAGAGCAGGGAATCACCGGGGAGGAAGCCTTAAAGGTGCTGGCCGCCCGTTCCAGGGATAACGGCCGTACGCCTATGCAGTGGGACGGCAGCCGGTACGCCGGATTTACACAGGGGGAGCCGTGGATTGACATACCGGAGAACCATTCTTATATCAACGCGCAGGCAGAGGCAGGTGATTCCGGCTCTATATTGAATTATTACAAAAGGCTGATTGCCCTGAGGAAAGAATATAAAGTCATATCAGAAGGGGAGATTGAATTCATATACAGGGAACATCCTCAGGTGCTGGCGTACAGGCGCACATACCGGGGGCAGGAGCTTGTGGTTTTGGCCAACATGAAGGCTTCTGAGGCTGATTTGGGAGAAAGACTGGAGCTTGACGGCTGCAGGCTGCTGATTGGCAACTACACCGGGGAGGAGTGCGGACAGGCACTGGAACGGCTGAAGCCTTATGAATGCAGGGTATACATGAAGACGAGGTGAGATAAGAGACAGAGGCTGAGGTGTGTTATTGCAGAGGCAGGGTTTTGTTATTTACTTGTCACGGCAGGGTGATTTTGTGTATATTTGTGTATAATAGAGGCAAAGCGGCGAAATAGGACGCGCTGAGGGCGGAAGAAAATTCTGGCCTGGGAAAGGAAAGGCCTCTATGCAGGATTACTTTACGGATAAAGGAAAGACAGACATTCTGCGCAGCCCCCGCACGGGACTGTGGGAAATCATACTCCGCCAGGACAGGGAGCCTGTCATGCATGCGGACAGTGTCATGCTGGAACTTCTGGGGCTGGACACAGCGCCGGCGCCGGAGGAGTGCTGCCGGGCATGGTACGAAAGAATCTAGGATAGAGGGATGCCATTGTCTTCAGTCTCGTGTTTTTATGTGCGTTTATGCCATCCACGCTCCCCTGTCTGTCCCGGGCTTTACGGGGACGGCAGGGGACATAATCCATTTACATTTCCGGTGAAACATAGTACAATTGTGAAAGCAAAGAGAGCGATAAGCAAAGGAGCATATCCGGATATGAAAAAATACGATTATATATTGGTGGGAAGCGGTCTGTATGCAGGTGTGTTTGCCTGGTACGCCAGAAAGAACAAAAAGCGCTGTCTGGTGGTGGAGAAGAGGAACCACATAGGCGGAAACGTGTACTGCGAGGACGTGGAGGGCATTCATGTGCACAAGTACGGCGCCCATATCTTCCATACGGGCAACAGGAAGGTGTGGGAATTCGTGAATTCCCTGGCGGAGTTCAACCGCTACACCAACAGCCCGGTGGCTAATTATAAGGGCCAGATGTACAACATGCCCTTTAATATGAATACCTTCAGCCGCATGTGGGGCATATCCACACCGGATGAGGCCAAGGCCATCATCGAGAAGCAGAGGGCGGAGATTACAGGTGAGCCAAAGAACCTGGAGGAACAAGCCATCCGTCTGGTGGGAAGGGAATTGTACGAAAAATTAATAAAAGGGTATACGGAAAAGCAGTGGGGCAGGGATTGCAGGGAGCTTCCGGCCTTTATCATCAAACGCATACCTGTGCGGTATATCTATGACAACAATTATTTCAATGACCCCTATCAGGGGATTCCCATAGGGGGATATAATGTCATAGTGGAGAAGCTGTTTGAGGGCTGTGATATAGAGACTTCAGTGGATTACCTGGAACACAGGGAACACTATAACAGCCTGGGGGAGACCGTGGTATACACGGGCACCATTGACGCTTTCTACGGCTGCCGGTTCGGCAAGCTGGAGTACCGCAGCCTGCGCTTTGAGTCCCAGGTGCTGGACCAGGAGAACCACCAGGGAGTGGCGGTGGTGAATTATACGGACCGGGAGACGCCCTATACCAGGGTAATTGAGCACAAGCATTTTGAGTTCGGCACACAGCCAAAGACAGTGATTACCAGGGAGTATCCGGTGAGCTGGCAGGAGGGCATGGAACCCTACTATCCGGTGAATGACCAGAAGAACCAGGAGCTGTACCAGAAGTATGAGGAACTGGCAGGGGCCGAATCCCATGTATTGTTTGGCGGCCGTCTGGGAGAATATAAGTACTACGATATGGACAAGGTAATCGAGTCAGCCATGAACAAGGCAGAGGAGATTTTCAGATAAGACAGGATAAAGGACAGGAAGGATATACGGCAGATGACTAAGACACAGGACCGCCAGGTCTATCTGGATGTGGCAAAGGGCATGGGAATGCTGGGAGTGGTAGCCAGCCATTGTCTGGTGGAGACCAGCCTTGGCATTCTCTCTGACTGGTACGGCTTCTTTATGCTGGCTGTTTTTTATGTCTATACAGGGTGGCGGTATGCGCTCCGTTACGGGAAGGGAAGGACAGGCATATCCAGCCGGGAGATGGCAGGAAAAAGACTTATATCCCTGGGAATTCCATATGTGTGCTACAGCGTGCTGTTTATTTTCTCGCGGATATTCCTGGTGTGGCCTCAGCAGTATACCTTCCTGGTACTCATGTCCGACATCTATTATACAGGCACACTGGTGGGGTTAGAGACACTGTGGTTTCTGCCCAGCATCTTCATAGCGGAGCTGCTGCTGAATATGATATACGGCAGCCGCAGGAAAATGGGAATTGGGGCCTGTCTGGCCGGAGCGGCCAGTGTGTTCCTCATCCTCTATATCAATGGTTCCAGGCAGGACACCACGTTGTGGCGCGTCATACATCTGCCGATCATGGTGTATATCAAGGGCCTGGCAGGCTTCCTGCTGGCCCTGGGGGGAGTGTTTGCCTGTGATGCGTGGCAGAAGGCGTCCATGTACTTAAAGGGCCGGGCCGGTTTGGCGGCTGCGTTTCTGCTCATGTGTTCCGGCATCGCCCTTACGGTTTTGATTCCGGGGTGCGACTTTAATTTCCTGACTATGGAAAATCCGGTGTCCTGGATTCTGACAGCCTGGTTTTCCTCAGTCACCATCCTGATGTTTGGGGAGCGGGTGTCCGCCTGCGGCGGCAGCTGGAAGGAATGGCCGGTTTTCAGCCGGGTTCTTGTGCCCTTCTTTACATATTACGGAACACATTCCCTGACCGTCATGTGTACCCATCTGGTTCCTGTCATTGCATTTTTTAAGGTGACGGCAGGCAGAATGATGTATCCGGGAGTTTTAGGCAGTACGCCCTGGGATATCCTGCTTCTTGCCCTGGTGCTGGCGGTGGAGCCGGGCGTGGTGCGGCTGATTGAGACACGGCTGCCATGGATGAATGGAAGGAAGAAACGTTCAAAATGATTACGGTACTGGTGGCTTCATATAACGGAAGCAGATATATAAAGCAGCAGCTGGATTCCATACTGGCACAGGATGAGAAGGACATCCATATCCTGGTGTCGGATGACTGTTCCGCGGACGGCTCCGGGGAATTGCTGAAGGAATATGAGGAAAGACACCGGGACAGGATACTGGTGCTTTTCAGGAGAAAGCCTTCCGGGGGAGCGGCTGCCCATTTCCTGAAGCTCCTTAAGCTGATGGCGGATGCAGACCATAATCCGGATGCAGACCATAGTACGGATGCAGACCATGATACGGAGGCGCTGCCCGGGCCTTTGAGCCTGCTGTCAGAGTATGAGGTGACGGAAAACCAGCTGGCGCGTCTGGGGCCTCTGGCCAGGGCGGATTATTTTATGCTGAGCGACCAGGACGATGTCTGGCTGCCTCAAAAGGCGCGGATGCTGTCAGATAAGATGAAAGAGATGGAAGGAGAACCAGGCCATAGCAGGCTGCCCCTTTTGGTGCATTCAGACCTGACCGTGACGGATGAGGAGCTGCGGCCCATAGCGGACAGCTTCTTCCGATATCAGAAAATTTCCCCGGAACGCACCCGCCTGCCCCAGCTTCTGGTACAGAACAATGTGACCGGAGGCGCCGTAATGCTCAGCCGCAGTATGCTGCCTTATCTACAGGAAATTCCCGGGGTTTGCCTTATGCACGATGCATGGCTGGCCCTTATCGCGTCCTGCTTTGGAGAGATAGGATGGGTGGACCGGCCCCTGTACTATTACAGGCAGCATGGCGGCAACACCCTGGGAGCTGAGAAGGGAGACAACCTGGATTCTGTCAGGGCCCGGGTAAAGGACGGAGGCAGCGCCAGGGAGAATTACAGGAAGATGTTTGGTCAGGCGGAGTGCTTTTACCATATGTTTCGCAGCTGTCTGAACCGGGAACAGCAGGAAACGCTGGAGGCTTTCATAAGACTGCCGCGCTGCGGCCGGCTTGGAAAAATAGGACTTATGGTGAAGTACGGCTTTACCAAGAACACCCTTGTGCGTACACTGGGGCAGATGCTGTTCATTGGGGACTGACCAAAAGCCTGTTTCAGGGTGTATCTTGAGGCATCGGTCTGTCCGCGGTTCCATGAAGAAAGGAAGGAAAACAGGCATTGAATGAAAAACAGACAACGGCAAAGGTCTTAAACGGCCTGTTTTGGAAGTTAATGGAAAATGGAGGCGCCCAGGGCGTCCAGTTCCTGGTTTCCATCATACTGGCGCGTCTGCTCTCGCCGGAAGAATACGGTGTGGTAGGCGTGATTCTCATATTTGTCACCATTGCCAATGTACTGGTGCAAAATGGCTTCAGCACCGCATTGATTCAGAAGCGGAAGGTGGATGACACGGATTTTTCTTCGGTTTTCTTCTTTAACATGGCTGTATCCGCAGTCATCTACCTGGTATTGTATCTGTCAGCGCCCGGCATCGCATACTTTTATAATAACCAGGAGATGACGGCCCTGGTGCGGGTGCTGGCCGTGGTCCTGTTTCCGGGAGGGGTAATCTCCATACAGAATGCCTATGTGTCCAGGAATATGGAGTTTAAGGGCCTGTTCATATCCTCCTTTGCGGCATCCATGATATCGGGTGCAATCAGCATTTTCCTGGCCTACAGGGGACTGGGGGTATGGGCCCTGGTATGGCAGCAGATTGCATACTACTTTTTCTACATGCTGATTCTGTTTATGAGCATCAGCTGGAAACCCCGCCTTTTGTTCAGTATTCTGCGGATTAAGACCATGTTCGCCTTTGGATGGAAGCTGCTGTGCGCCTCCCTTCTGGATACGGTTTATAACAATATATACGGATTGGTGATAGGAAGAATTTACAATGAATCCATGCTGGGAAACTACAACCGCGGAGAGCAGTTTCCCAAGCTGATTGTCAGCAACCTGGGAGCCGCCATCCAGTCCGTTATGCTGCCTGTGCTGTCAGCCAGCCAGGACGAGCCGGAGCGTGTAAAGTCCATGCTGCGAAGGGCCATCACCGTCAGCTCCTATCTGGTGCTGCCCATGATGGCAGGTCTCATAGCCGTGGCCCGGCCCATGGTACTGCTGCTGCTGGGAGAAAAATGGCTGCCCTGTGTTCCGTTTCTGCAAATCATGTGCATTGCCTATTCTTTCTGGCCCATTCACATTGCCAACCTTCAGGCGCTGAATGCAATGGGGCGCAGCGATATATTCCTTAAATTGGAAATTGTGAAAAAGATGGTGGGCCTGGCGGTGCTGGTGGCGGGCATACGCTATAATCCTCTGGTGCTGGTGGCACTTAAGGCGGCCGCGGATTTCCTGTGCACCTTCATCAACGCATGGCCCAATAAACGCCTGCTTAACTACAGCATATTGGAGCAGTGGAAGGATATCATTCCGTCGGTGGCAGTCTCAATCCTCATGGCAGCGGCTGTCATGGCCGCGGGGCGATATGTTCCCGCGGGATGGCTGGGCCTGGGAATGCAGATTCTCTTTGGCGCGGTTGTGTATATGCTGGCATCCTGGGTTTTGGGGCTGGAAGTGTTCCGGTATATCAGGGGCCTGGCAATGGACAGGCTGCACGGAAGAAAGTAAACAGGAGGAATGTAAAATGAGGACAGTGATTGTGACAGCCATAGGGTCTTTTTCGGCTGATATCGTCATTAAGAAATGCAGGGAGAATGGAATCCGGGTCATAGGCTGCGATGTGTATCCCAGGGAATGGATTGCGGACGCGGGGAACGTGGAGGTGTTTTATCAGGTTCCCTATGCAACGGATACAGACCATTATATAGGGACCATGATGTTCCTTTGCCGGAAGGAAGGGGCGGAGGCCGTCATTCCCCTGACGGACGCGGAGATTGATGTGTTCAATCTTCACCGGGACGAATTCAGTGAAATAAATGTAACCTTATGCATGTCGGACAAGGCCTGCATCGGCCTGTGCCGTGACAAGATGGAGCTGTACCGCTATCTGGAGGAGCATATGGAGGGAACCGTGATTCCCACTCTGCGCCTGGGGGACGCGGACCCGGATGAAATCAGGTATCCGGCTGTGTGTAAGCCCTATAATGGAAGAAGCAGCCAGGGCCTTAAGATGGTGGGATCCCGCCGCGAGATGGAGGGGGTTCTGGGGGAAACAGATCCGGCAGATTATATCGTCCAGCCCATGATAAAGGGAAACGTGGTCACGGTGGATGTGGTGCGAAGCCCTGAGCAGGGCACATGCGCAGCTATCTGCCGCAGGGAGCTTTTGCGGACTCCAAACGGAGCGGGAACCTCTGTGCTGGTATTCAGAAACCGCCAGCTGGAGGAACGGTGCCGGACCATTGCCGGGCTGTTGGGAATCAGGGGATGCGTGAACATGGAATTTATAGAGGACCGGGACGGCGTTTACCACATGCTGGAGTGCAATCCCAGATTTTCCGGCGGCGTGGAGTTTTCCTGTCTGGCGGGATATGACTGTGTGACAAACCATCTGCGTTGTTTTGAGGGAAAGGAAATAGAGCGTGACGGCAGTGTCACAGGCATGTATATTGCCAGGAAATATGAGGAATATATTACCAAGGTGGAGCGGTAGGGAGGTGTGACAGGATATGAGCGACAAAGTGCGAGGCGGCGCCGGGCCGCAAACCGCAGATACAACTATAATGGCCAGCATCAGCTGTGTTACATTTAATCATGTGAATTACATCAGAACAGCCCTGGACAGCTTTCTGATGCAGAAAACAGATTTTGCGTTTGAGATACTGGTCCACGACGATGCATCCACGGACGGTACCAGCGATATTATACGGGAATATGCGGCCAGGTATCCGGAAAAGGTGAAGCCGCTGATACAGACAGAAAACCAGTATTCACAGGGGATCGACAATATCAGCGGGGCCTTTAATTTCCCCAGGGCCAGGGGAAAGTACATTTTCATGTGTGACGGGGACGACTATTTCCTGTCCCCGGATAAGCTTCAGAAGCAGGTGGATTACATGGAAACCCACCCGGACTGTACCCTGTGTATTCACAGCGCCAGCATAGATTTGGTGGGAAAGGCGCTGACAGAGGGCCAGATGAGGCCGTACAGAAAGAGCCGCGTCCTGACCCCGGAGGAAATCATTGACAAGCCTTCGGGCTACGCCATGTCTTCCATGGCATTTCCGGCCCGTCTGGTGGGGGATCTGCCTGATTACTATGTGGACTGTCCCGTGGGGGATACGCCCATCCAGCTGATTGCGGCTGCAAACGGATACGGCTATTACTTTGACGAGGCCATGAGCGCCTACCGGGTAGGCGTGGCAGGTTCCTGGACCGTGGAGGGAAAGAGCGGGGATTACCAGGGGAAGCAGAGGGCTTACTGTGACCGCATGAAGCGCACCTATGAGCAGTTTGACAGGGCCACAGGGGGCAGGTTTAAGGAAGCGGCAGAGAGCGCTGCCCGCAGGACCTATTACCAGACAATGGTAAACACCAAGCAGTTTGAGGAGATATTCAATCCCCAATACCGCAGGTATTATAAAGAGCTTACGCCCAGGATGCGGTTTTTTCTGAGATTTGAGCATACCATGCCGGCAGTATATGAAATGGCGAGGAAGACGTTCATTGGAAAGTGATTCCAATGAACGGTTCCCCGCCATTTTGGATGTATACTCTAATATTACTGCTGGGCAAAGAGAGGATCCGTGGGATCCCAGTGCTGGTCTCCCGGAATAACCCACTCAATGGCCGGCCGGTCATAAGGGCCTGCCTTTGGCGAGTTGTAGATGGTCACCGTGGTGCCCAGTGCACAGTTGTCATATACCCATTTGGCGTCTCCGGAAAGGAGGCGGACACAGCCGGCTGACTCTGCGATACCCAGATAATTATAGGTCAGCGGATCTAATGTCATGGGGTCCGGACGGCTGTACAGGATGGAGTGAATCAGGAAGCCCTTGTAAATACGCGTCGCGTACTGGGTGAAGATTCCGTGGTTCATGTCACGCCAACGGTACTTGGCCGGTGTCTGGAAGGTTCCAATCGGGGTATCCGGTCCGGTAGAGGTAAGATAGGTCTTTACCGGGATGATGAAGCCGTTGGCTCCGTCCTGTGCGAAGATGGTCATGCAGTTCATCTGCTTGTTGATGCTGATGAGGAACGGACCGCTGTTGCCCACAATGGGCTCTAAGTCGGTCAGCAGCTTGCCGGTCTCGTCAAAGTAATACTTGAAACCGTCTATGTACTGCCAGCCTGTTACAGGCGCATTGTTCACAAAGTAGTAGCGGTCCCTGTCATTCCAGGCCCATCCGGTAAATGGAACGCCGGTGCCGTTACTGTATGCCACTGCCCCGTCCACAACCTGGATTCCGTCCGGGAACGCTGCTTCCAATGGTTTCTCCATGTTGTAGGCAGCGCCTTCCACGCCTTTACCCCAGAGGGAGACCCTGAAGCCGCTCAGCACCTTTCCTGTACCCATGGTTCCTGCTGTTGCGCTGTTGCGCGCCCAGTTTAACTCTGTCCCATCGTTCAGGGTTGTGCAGTAGTAAATATCAAATGTGTTGCCCACAAAGCCGTTGAAACGCATCTGGATGGCCTCCACCAGGGCGCCGTCCTCCCATACCGTGGTGTGGCCGCCGTTCATGGCCCAGTCGCTCCAGCCATGCGCGCTTGTATACGTCCTGTAAAGGATGTCGCCCACTATGTTGTTCAGATAGACGGACATGGAACGGAATCCCTGCTCCGACACCACCGGTGTATCGCCTATTACAGGATCGGTCCATGTGGTATCCGGACGGAGCACCTGAATCTGGACAAAAGGCGTATTGGCTGATGCCTGTCTGGCAGCTTCCTCTGCTGCAAACTGGGCTGCTGCGGCTGCCTCTGCATCAGCCTGCGCCGAGTCGTCTGCTGCCTGTGCCGCGTTCTGGTCCGTGGCAGAGGAAGACACGCTGTCTGTGCCGGCTTTAGCGGCTGCCTCAGTGCTGCCGGCTGCTGCAGCGCTGCCCCCATCGGCCTGTTCTGCCGGGGCTGCGTTGGCAGGAGCCACTGACTGCGGGCCGGAACTCTGCACGCCCCCACTCTGGCTTTCTGAAGAACCAGGGGAGGTTTGTTCGACTTTTGTGGAAAAAGCCGGACCATAAATAGAATCATCCTGCGCGGCCAATGCGGGTCCGGCCTGACCTAAGACCAGAAGTCCGGACAGAAGGGCTGCGACAGCACGCTTCGTTAACTCATTCATTCGTAACATCCTCCTGAATTTTATATAGATTACCATACATGTCTTAATCTATCATATTTGGCAGGAAAATTCCAGATGTGATTTACTTTTTACCCGCAATAATGTAAAATTGTAAACAAAATGACCTTAGAAAGACTAGAGAATGTAAGAAATAGGTGCCATAATATGGATTGGAATACAGAAACTGTTAATATCATTTATGCGTCTAATGACGGGTATGCCGGACATCTGGCGGCCTCCCTTTATTCCCTGCTGGACCACAGCAGGAACATCCCCCGGATGGACGTATATATCCTGTCCGTGGGAATGAGTGAGGCTTACCTTGAACGCCTGGCCTCTGTTGCGGGAAAATTCAGCCGCAGCCTTCATGTGGCGGAGCTGGGAAAACTGAGGGATCGGTTTGACTATGAGGTGGATACCAGGGGATTTGATATAAGCGCCATGGGGCGCCTCTTTGCCCCCAGGGTGCTGCCGGACTGCGTAAGAAAGGCCCTGTATCTGGACTGCGATACCATTGTGAACGGAAGCATCCGTCCCCTGTATGAGACAGAGCTTGGAAGTCATCTGGTGGGTATGGTGATGGAGCCCACGGTTTACAGGGAGATGAAGGAATCCATCGGCATGGAAAAGGATGAGCCTTACTATAATTCCGGAGTCCTGCTCATGGACCTGGAGGCGTGGAGAAACCAGGATGTGCTGGGGCAGCTGCTGGAATTTTACAGAAGCCATCAGGGCAGCCTATTTGCCTGTGACCAGGATACCATTAACGGCGCGCTGAGAGGCAGAATCATCACGCTGCCGGTCCGGTATAATTATTTTACCAACTACCGGTATTTCAGGTACAGGACCCTGGTGAACATGTGCGGGGCATACCGGGCAGTGGGGGAGGACGAGTACAGGCAGGCGGGAAAGGCCCCTGTCATCATTCATTATCTGGGAGACGAGAGGCCCTGGATAGCCGGCAGCCACAACCATTTCAGAAGGCTCTATGAGTATTATCTGGATAAGACTCCCTGGAAGGGAACCCCAAAACAGGAGGGAAAGAGGCTGTACATGCACATGTGGTGGGTGTTTAACCATGTGAGCCTTATCTGCCCTGCCTTCCGGCTGTGGATCAGCCGCAGGCTGGGGATGAGGCTGGTGGACAGCCGAAGGAAGCAGAAGGCTTTTGGAAGCGGGAAATGATATGGATAAGATAAGCATGATTATATTGAACTATAATGACTGCCGCACCACCCTGTCACTGGTGGATGAGGTCAGGGATTATGAGTGCCTGGACTGCGTGGTGGTGGTGGACAACCACTCATCCGATGATTCATGGAAGCTCCTCCGGACACTGAATGGCAGCGGAAAGGTCCACGCGCTTCGGCTGGAGCAAAACGGCGGCTACGGCATGGGAAACCAGGAGGGAATCAATTACGCCGTAAGCTGTCTGGAGGCAGACTATGTAATCATTGCCAACCCGGACATTCATGTGACGCCGCGCTGCATCCGGCGGGTAAAGGATGCACTGGACAAGACCCAGGGCGCGGTGGCTGCCTCAGCCAGGGTGAAGGACCCGCAGGGGGGAGAACTGTTTTCCTACTGGACCCTCCTTCCTCTGTGGAAGGACCTGCTGGATACGGGTTTGGTTACCAGACGTCTGTTTAAGGCCATGCTGAATACGCCTTCCTACAGGCTTGCGTATGCGGGGGATGAGGATTGCCGCCTGGTGGATGCGGTTCCCGGGTCCTTTTTTATGTTAAAGACAGGCCTTCTCACGCCGGGGGAAATAAAAGAAGTATTTGACAAACACATCTTTTTGTATTATGAAGAAAAGGTGCTGGGACAGAAGTTCAGGAAAATGGGTCTGAAGACCGTGCTGGTAACGGATGAGTCCTATGTCCATGCCCATTCTGTCAGCATTGACAAAAGCTTTAAACGGATCGTGGATAAGCAGAGGCTGCTTCACAGGAGCAAGCTGTATTACTATAAGGAGTATCTGGGAACCGGCCCGGCAGGCATGGCGGCAGCCAGGGCTGTTTTGGGACTCGTCCTGGCAGAGGTGTGGTTTCTGACCGTGGTGTGCAGGATGCGGTGGTAGGGCGGTGCGGGGAGGCGGGATTTGAGACGCAGGACGGCGCGCTGAGGCAGGCCTTGAGATGCATAGCGGCCTGCAGAAAGGACAAAATGACGTATGAACGGACAGGAAGATAAAGAGAAGGAGATACTGGTTACCCGGTCCTCCCTTCCTTCTTACGAAGAATATATAGAGATGATAAAACCCATATGGGACAGCGCATGGCTGACTAATATGGGGGATTTCCACAAACAGCTGGAAAAGGAGCTTAAGGAGTACATGGGAATCCGGAACATGGTGCTGTTTGTAAACGGGCACATGGCCCTGGAAATGGCCATCCAGGCCCTGGAGCTGACCGGCGAGGTGATTACCACCCCCTTCAGCTTTGCGTCCACCACCCATGCCATTGTGCGCAATAACTTGACCCCGGTATTCTGCGACATCAATCCGGAGGATTTCACCATGGACGCGGAAAAAATCGAGGCACTTATCACGGATAAGACCTCGGCTATTATGCCGGTCCATGTGTATGGAAACCTGTGCGATGTGGAGCGCATTGAGGCAATAGCCAGGAAACACGGGCTGAAGGTGATATACGACGCGGCCCACACCTTTGGGGAGCGGTATAAAGGAAAAAGCGTGGCCGAGTTTGGGGATGCCAGTATTTTCAGCTTTCATGCCACCAAGGTGTTTAACTCCATTGAAGGGGGAGCGGTAACCTTTAAGGAGGACTGGATGGAGCACCGTCTGAACTGCCTTAAGAATTTTGGGATTGTGGACCAGGACCATGTGGTTTGGGTTGGCGGGAACGCCAAGATGAATGAATTCCAGGCAGCCATGGGACTGTGCAACCTGCATCATCTGGACCGGGAGATAGGGAAGCGCAAGAAGGTGGTGGAACGTTATCTGTCCGGCCTGGCGGGCGTGCCGGGTATTAAGCTGCCATCCTTCAAAGAAGGGCTTACGCCCAATTATGCCTATTTTCCTGTGCTCTTTGAAGGCTTTAAGGCTGACCGGGACCAGGTATACGACTGCCTGGCAGGGCACAGAATATACCCGAGAAAATATTTTTATCCCCTGATTAATGATTTCCAGTGTTATGAGGGCAGATTTTCCTCCAAGGATACGCCGGTGGCAGCCTATGTGGCGGACCGTGTGCTGACGCTGCCATGCTATGCAGACCTGGAGCTGGAGGATGTGGACCGTATCTGCGGCATTATCAGGGGGATGTAGGAGACGAACATGGATAAGGTGCTGCTGGTGATACCGGCTTTTAATGAGGAAAAGAATATAGAGAGGGTGGTGGAGGACCTGGTCCGGGGCTTTGGGCAGCTGGATTATGTGGTGGTGAACGACGGTTCCAGGGACAGCACAGCCAAAATCTGCAGGGAAAAGGGATATAACCTTCTGGACCTGCCGGTGAATCTGGGATTGGCCGGATGCTTCCAGGCCGGTATGAAATACGCCTACAGGAAGGGGTACCGCTACGCCGTCCAGTTTGACGGAGACGGACAGCACAGGCCCGAGTACATTGAGGCCATGAGACAGAAGATGGAGGAAGGGTATGACATTGTCATAGGCTCCCGGTTTGTAACGGAGAAAAAGGGATGGTCGGTCAGGATGATTGGAAGCAGAATCATAGGCAGCGCCATCCGGCTTACCACCGGAACAAGGGTGACGGATCCCACTTCGGGCATGCGCATGTTTAACCGGAAGATGATAGAGGAATTCGCCCTTAACCTGAATTACGGACCGGAGCCGGACACGGTTTCCTTCCTGATCAAACAGGGAGCCAGGGTAGCGGAGCTGCAGGTGACCATTGACGAAAGGCTGGAGGGGGAGAGCTATTTAAAACCGCTGACAGCCGTCCACTATATGGCCAGGATGCTGATTTCCATACTTATGATTCAGAATTTCAGGAAACGCTAGTATTTTCCGGCTATCCTCCGGAGCTTGGAGAACATCATGAAGAATCTGACGAAACATTTATTATATAAAGGAACGGATATCGGACGGCAGAACGTGGTCTGGAATATTGCAGGGAGTTTTGTCTATGCATTGGCCAGCATGGTTCTGTCTTTTCTGGTCATACGGGTGGTGGGAGACGACCAGGGAGGTATCTTTTCCTTCGGATTTTCCACTCTGGGACAGCAGATGTTCATTGTAGCTTATTTTGGTATCCGTCCCTTCCAGATTACGGACGGAACAGGCGAGTATTCCTTTGGGGATTATCTGGAGCACAGGAACATAACATGTATTATGGCTCTGGCGGCAGGGGCCGTGTTCCTCACCTTCATGCACGGCATGGGGCGTTACACGGCGGACAAATGCATGATTCTCATTTTGCTTGTCATATACAAGGTAATAGATGGGTATGCTGATGTATATGAGTCGGAATTTCAGCGCCAGGGAAGCCTGTATCTTACGGGAAAATCCAATTTTTTCCGAACTCTTTTTTCGGTCAGCGTATTTCTGGTGACGCTGGCGGCATTTGAACACCTTTTGTTCTCCTGTCTGGCCGCGGTGGCTGCCCAGGCAGCGGGAATCGCGCTGTTTAACCTGGATGTTATCCACGCCCTGCCGTCGGTGGACTGGAACAAGGGGGAGAGGAAGACGGGAAGGCTGTTTAAAAGCACCTTATTCCTGTTTATATCGGCCTTTCTGGACTTTTATGTGTTCTCCGCTGCCAAATATGCCATTGACGCCAGGATGAACGATGCTGCGTCGGGATACTTTAACTTGGTTTTTATGCCCACCTCTGTTATTTATATGGTAGCCAATTTTGTAATCAGGCCCTTTCTGACCAGGCTTACAAACTTGTGGACCGGAAAGGACTATGACTGCTTTAAGAAGGAGCTCAGGCACATCGGCGCCATCATCCTGGGACTTACGGTGCTGGCAGTGGGGGCTGCTGCTGTTTTGGGAAAATGGGTGCTGTCCGTGATGGAGATGATTCTTGGAAGAGGTTATGAAGGAAGGCTGGTCAGCTATTACGGGGCTTTCATCATCATTGTGCTGGGAGGAGGGTTCTATGCCCTGGCCAATCTGATGTATTATGCTCTTGTAATCATGCGCAGACAGAAGGCCATATTTGCCGTATATCTGGCAGCCGCGGCTGCAGCAGCGGTATTATCCGGCTTTCTGGTATCAAAATTTGGGATTAATGGTGCGGCGGGCTGCTATCTGCTGCTCATGATGGGATTAGTGACGGGCTTCGGCCTGCATACGGCGGGCGCCTGTCAGAGTGAGAAAAAGGAGAATACCGGTAATGGAGGAAGTAACACGTAACACAGAGATAACGGATGGCCGGGAGAGAAAGCGCGTGCTGCGGGTGGATGTAATCATACCCACCTACAAGCCCGGAAAGAAGTTTTCCAGGCTTTTAAAGATGCTTTCCATGCAGACCTATCCCATAGGCAAAATCATTGTCATGAATACAGAGAAGGCCTACTGGAATGAAAAGGGCTTTGAGGGAATCGGCAATCTGGAAGTGCACCATCTGTCCAAGGAGGAATTTGACCATGGAGCCACCAGAAACAGGGGGGCCCGCTACAGCAGGGCGGATATCATGGTATTTATGACAGACGACGCGGTTCCGGCCGATGAAAGGCTGATTGAGCATCTGACGGCTGCCTTTGACAAGAGGGGGCCCGGCGGGGAGTCGGTCATCATGGCCTATGCCAGGCAGCTGCCGGATAAGGACTGCGCCATGGCGGAGCGCTTTACCCGTTCCTTTAATTATCCGGAGGACAGCTGCATAAAGACCAAGGAGGACCTGGGAAGAATGGGCATCAAGACCTTTTTTGCCTCCAATGTATGCTGCGCCTATGACAGGGAGAAGTTCTGGTTCCAGGGCGGTTTCATTCATAAGACCATATTCAACGAGGATATGATATTTGCAGGGAAGGCAGTGCTGCAGGACGATTACGCCGTCGCGTATGTGGCGGAGGCCAGAGTCATTCATTCCCACAATTATGGGTGCGCGGCCCAGTTCCACCGCAATTTCGACCTGGCTGTGTCCCAGGCAGACCATCCGGAGGTATTCGGGGGCATCCGCCCGGAGGGCGAGGGAATCCGTCTGGTCAGGCAGACAGCCCGTTATCTTGTGACCCACCGCCGTCCATGGCTGGTGCCCGGACTGATTGTAAAGAGCGGATTCAAATACGCAGGCTACCGCCTGGGCAGGTGTTACCGTTTCCTGCCTGTGAAGCTGGCGGCAGCGTGCAGCATGAATAAGGAGTATTGGAAATAACAAAAGAAGGCAGGGATTCATCCTATGATGACAGTGATATTCAGAGTGATTCTGGTTTTAGTCTCTATATTGACTATGGCTTTTATGATGCGGAAGATTCGGCAGGCTAAGGTACAGATTGAGGCAGCGCTGTTCTGGGTTATCATGGCCCTGATTTTGGTGGTGTTCTCACTGTTCCCGGCTGTGGCGGATGCCTGCGCCCATTTGCTGGGAATATACTCCACCCCAAATTTTCTCTTTCTGTTCATGATTTTCCTGCTGATTGTGAAGGTGTTTGGGATGACACTCCAGATGTCCCAGATGGAAAGCAGGCAAAAGGAGCTGGTGCAGCGCATTGCGCTGGACCAGAAGGACAGGGAGGAACTGGAGCTTAAGATACAGAGATTCCTGGAAAAGGAGGAGTCAGCCGGAGCGGACGCCAAGGAGGGCATGAGTACAGAGAAAATGGGCGGGGAGGAAACAGATGGCAGGTAAGAAAGCGGGGAGGAAACAGGAAAGCAGCAGACCGGGAATCGGGCATGATGCCGGGGCAGGAAGGATGCCGCGCGGCCATTCCCGCTGTGTCTGGCTGGGAGGCTCCTGCGGCGTTCTTGCCCTTGGACTGTGGCATCTGACGGATGTCAGGGCCGGTGTCCTGGAAACAGGGGATCGTTTCCTCTACGGCTGGTATGGCGGGCTGATGGTATTTGCGGTTCTGGTACTGGCGGCAGTGGGATACCTGTTCCTGGTAAGGCGGGACTATGGCCTGGCGCGGATATTTCCCGCAGCCGCCATGGGAATCGGCCTGATGTATATGGTGGTCCTCCCTCCCCTGTCTGCCCCGGACGAGGTGAGCCATTATATCAGCGCTTACCAGCTTTCAAGCCGCCTGATGGGCAGGACCGCCAGGGCGGAGGACGAGCGGGTGTTTATAAGAGCCCAGGACGTATTCATTGAGGACCTGACAGGAGTCATGGATTATGAAGCTGTGGAGGACGGCGGAAAAACGGCTGTGGTACTGGGACAGAAGCTGGAGGAGGGCACATACCGGACCATAAAGGAGCGGGGCCTTCAAAGCACTGGTGAGGACGGGACCGTCATGTCATACCAGATGCCGGTGCGGACCACGCCCCTGGCCTATGTTCCCCAGGCCATGGGGATTGCCCTGGGAAGGATGCTGGGGCTGGGCGGCCTGGGACTGTTATTCCTGGGACGGCTGTTCAACCTTATGTTTTTCACTGCCATGGGATGTCTTACCATACGCAGGATGCCCTTTGGCAGGGAGGTGGCGGCAGGAGCGGCCCTGCTTCCCATGACGCTCCATCTGGCGGCGTCCTTTTCCTATGATGTGATGATTATAGCCCTCAGCGGATACTTTACTGCGGTATGCCTTTATTTGGCTTACAAGGCAGAGCGTGTACGGGTGAGGGATGTAGCTGCCCTGGCCCTTGTGATGGCTGTCATGGGACCCTGCAAGATGGTGTACGGCGTCATAGCCGGTTTCTGTCTCCTGATACCGGTGAGAAAGTTCGGAGGCTGGGGAAAATGGAGCCTGTCGGCTGCTTCCGTACTGGGAGCATTTGCAGCGGCCATGGCAGTGGTGAACCACAGGACCGTATCCCTTTACACCCAGGCTGACCAGGGGTATGTAGCCTGGGCCGGGGAAACAGGGTACACCTTCGGACAGCTGCTTCACAGTCCCATGCTGGTGCTTAAGATGTGTTACAATACCCTGGCCTGGCAGGGGGAACAGCTATACTCCGGCATGATTGGAGGAGCGCTGGGAAACATGGATGCAGTGCTCAACACCCCCTATGCGGTTATACTGGGGCTGACAGCCATACTGGTGATTCTGGCGCTCAGAAAACCCGGAGAGAGCATTTTCATCCAATGGAAGGGGCGTCTGTGGATATGGTTTCTCTGCCTGATGTGTCTGGGAGCGCTGATGTTCTCCATGCTGTTAGCCTGGACGCCGGTGAGCTCCAATGTCATAAACGGAGTCCAGGGAAGATATCTGCTTCCGCTGCTCCCCATTTTCCTTCTCAGCCTCAAAAATGACAAGGTGGTGCGGACGGACTGGGATGACAGGGGACTGCTGTTTGCCATGGCCGCCATGGATATCTATGTGGTGCTGCGTTTGTTCAGCCTGGTATGCCTGAGGGTGTGACGGAATTGCCTGGGGCCGTGGCACAGAGCTGTTTGGAATTGCGGCACAGAGTTGTTTGGAATTGCGGCGCAGAGCTGTCCGGAGCCGCGGCACGGCCTGGTTTTCCTGTAGATCACGCTGCGGATATATGGACATGGGAAATGGATTTAGGCGGTTCACAGGTGCATAAGGACTTGCCAGTCAGTGGATAAAGTGATAGAATTGCCAGATGGATGTGGATAACGTCTGCCAGAGGGCTGACGCCGGTCAGGCGTGTTTGACAATAAAAAAGGAGCGAATGGAGTTATGGGAAAGATTAAAGTGACCCCCTGTGACATCAAGGGGCTGTGTGTGATTGAACCTGCGGTTTTTAAGGATGAGAGAGGATATTTTATGGAGACCTACAATCAGAATGATTTTAGGGAAGCAGGTCTCGACATGGTGTTCGTACAGGACAACCAGTCCATGTCCGTCAAGGGCGTACTGAGAGGACTGCATTTCCAGAAGCAGTATCCCCAGGGCAAGCTGGTAAGGGTGGTGCGCGGTACTGTCTACGATGTGGCGGTGGACCTGCGTTCCGATTCCGAAACCTACGGAAAATGGTTTGGCGTCATCCTTTCCGCAGAGAATAAGAAGCAGTTTTATATACCCGAAGGTTTTGCCCATGGATTCCTGGTACTGTCCGATGAAGCGGAATTCGCCTACAAGTGCACGGACTTCTACCATCCGGGAGACGAGGGCGGCCTGCTGTGGAGCGACCCTGAAATCGGGGTGGACTGGCCCATAGAACCGGACATGCAGCTGATTATATCGGATAAGGACAGAAAGTGGAGCGGCCTTAAGGATACCTTCAAGTTCTGATGAAAAGGAATTTACTTATATGAATTATGTGCTTTCTCTGATGAAAGAGATTATAGGAAAACGGAAGCTTATATGGGATTTGGGCAAGGCTGATTTCCGGAAACGTTTTGTGGGCTCTTACTTTGGGGTGGTGTGGATGTTCATACAGCCCATCGTGACAGTCAGCATCTATGCAGTTGTATTCGGAATGGGCTTTAAATCCCCGCCTCCCATTGAAGGGTTCACTTATGTGGAGTGGCTGGTGCCGGGCATTGTGCCCTGGTTTTTTTTCAGTGAATCCGTCAACAGCATTACCAACTGTCTCCAGGAGTATAACTATCTGGTGAAGAAGGTGGTGTTCAAGGTGGAAATACTGCCGATTATCAAGCTCATATCCTGTCTGCTGGTCCATGCCTTTTTCGTGGTCATCATGTTTGGGATGTATCTGATTATAGGCAGGATGCCCTCCGTCATATGGTTCCAGCTGGTGTATTATTCCCTGGCTGCGTCCCTGCTGGCCCTGGGTATCGGATTCTTTACCAGCGCGGTCAATGTGTTCTTTAAGGATATGGCGCAGATTGTGAGTATCTGCCTCCAGTTCGGTATCTGGATGACCCCCATCATGTACCACGAAGCCATGTTTACCGGAGCGGGAAAATGGGTGGAGGTGCTGTTCAAGCTGAATCCTTTTTATTATGTGGTGGCAGGGTACAGGGATACCATGCTCACAGGAAACTGGTTCTGGGAACGGCCTACGCTGACCCTTTATTACTGGGGCTTCACCGCGGTGGTGCTTTTGCTGGGACTTAAGATGTTCAAGCGTCTCCGTCCCCATTTTTCCGATGTTCTGTAGGATAGCAAGGAGCGTTTCATGATACAGAAAGTGGAGATTAGCTGGCGCCATGGGGACCAGGAGGGAGCCATTCCGGTAGAGGTGGTCTACTCCAAACGGCGTACCATAGGACTGGAAATCAAGGCAGACGGCCATGTGTATGCCAGGGTGCCTGTGGGCATTCCCAACCAGTACGTGATGGACTTTATAAAGGAGCGCCAGGAATGGATTGTGCAGAAATGGTTCATGATGGTGGAGCGGCGCAGGCAGGAGGAAGCCAGGCCGGTCAAAGACTATGAGAAGGACCCTGAGCTGGAGAAGCTTTACCGAAAGAAGGCCAAGAAGCAGCTGGAGAATCGATGCGCCTATTTCGCGGAGCGCATGGCAGTGGATTACAACCGCATTGCCGTGCGGGCCGCCAAGACCCGCTGGGGCAGCTGCAGCGCCCAGGGTAATCTGAATTTTCACTGGAAGCTGGTGCTCATGCCGCCGGAGATACTGGATTATGTGGTGGTGCATGAGCTGGCCCACAGAAAAGAGATGAACCATTCTGAGCGGTTCTGGGCTGAGGTGGAACGAATCCTGCCGGATTACAGGGCCCGTAGAAAGTGGCTGAAGGAATTTGGAAGCCGGGTTTAGCCGGGAGACATAAATGGCCAGTTTCCCAGGTTTAGCCGGGAGACGGAGTGGCCTGGTTCCGGCCCTGCTGCGGCAGTCAGTCCATGCCGCGTTCCCGTTTCAGATAGACCATGTCCACCAGCTGGATTCCGTCCTCAATGACGGGATGGTCGTAATTGTCGGTAAAGAAGTGCTCCACCCGGTGGGAATCTTTGAAACCGCAGGCATGGTAAAAGCCCAGGGAGAGGGGACTGTCCCCGGTGCCCACATAAAGTGTCTTCAAATCCGGATAATAGGTAAAGATATATTCAATCAGGCGGCGGCCGTATCCCTGTCTATGGAACTGGGGGGCTGTCGCTATATTTTTAAGCTCATACATGCCGGGACCTTCTTTTGTCACCACGCATTCCGCCCGGACAGTACCGTCCGTCAGCACAAACATATCGCCCCGATCCAGGTAGCGGTCCACCATATCCTCCTGCTCGTCTGCCAGCAGGAGCAGGTCCAGATATTTCTTTTTGTCTTTTTTTACTTGAATGATTTCCATGATTGATTCCCCCATTCTTTTTTTGTACTGCGATAAGCTTATTATATCATTGTTGGGAGTGTGAGTACAGCGCGTCTGAACGGTGGCCAGGCTCTGGTTGCAGCTGACCTCACAGGAGAGGACCGGGAAGTCAATGATTAGAAAACGCTATATCACGCGCATGGCCAGCTGGCAGGCGGTCTCAGCCAGTCCTGACAGCACCATCACCAGGATGGGATTCATCTTAAAACGTATGAGCAGTATCATGGCACCGATGAAGATACATACGGAACGCGGGTTCATGGCGCTCAGAGCAGGGGAAAAGCCCTCCAGTCCCCAGAAGGCAGTGACCAGTATGCTGACGCCTGCTGCCCCAATCATGGCTACCACGGCAGGCCGCAGGGATTTGAGGACGCCCTGAATCAGGCTTAAGTTCCTGTATTTGAGATAGATTTTCGCAAGAAGGGTAACCAGGATGCAGGACGGCAGCACGCATCCAATGGTCGCTGCCAGAGCCCCGGGCGTTCCTGCGATTCGGGTGCCCACGAAGGTGGCGGCATTGATGGCAATGGGACCGGGGGTCATCTGGGAAATGGTGACAAGGTCTGTAAACTCAGCCAGGTTCAGCCAGCCGTGAAGGGTTACCACCTGGTTCTGGATCAGAGGCATGGCGGCATATCCGCCTCCGAAACTGAATGCGCCGATCTGCAGAAAGCTTAAAAATAGCCGGAAGTAAATCATAGCGCGCCTCCTTCCGTTCCTTTTTTATTGTGCTCAGAAGTAAGGGTCCGGACCGCACCTATGGCGGCGCACAAAAGGATTATCAGGACTGCGTTGACATTGTATACATAATTGGCGATAAAGGCAGCGGCCATGATTAGGACGGATATCCACTGCCTGTCTTTTACGATGCCGCTGCCCATCTCCCAGACCACCTGGGCAATGACAGCGCCTACGCCGGCCTGCATTCCGTTTAACATCCAACCCACAAAAAGGTTGGAACGGAAGGCGGCGTAGCAGAAGGAAATCAGAGTCAGGATGGTAAATGGCGGGAGGACAGTGGCAATGACCGTGGTCAGTACGCCTGCCATGCCGGCCAGCTTATAGCCTGCCACGATGGCTCCGTTGACAGCGATGGGGCCCGGCGAGGACTGGGCAATGGCCACCAGATCTAACATCTCCTGTTCATCAATCCAGTGGTATTCATCCACAAATTTTTTCTTCATCAGTGTGACGATGACATATCCGCCTCCGAAGGTAAAAGCGCTCAGGTACAAGGTTGAAAGAAAGAGCTTTGCCAGAAGGGAGCTGCGGCTGCCCGCGTGTCCCGAAACCCCGGAGGAGGCATGTTTATTGGATTTTATGTTAACTACCATGATGGTATTCCCCTTATTACAGTAATACATTTAATTACAATCATGTATTTGTTTTTTCTGCTATTACTATACAGCTTGAAAATCCATATGTAAAATACTATAATTAAATAATGATTATAATAAATATATTATATATGGACCCTATGTCAGATTACAGGGATGCACCCTCAGTCTGCCATATGCGGTTCAGGAAAAGAGGAACATGACACTTCGCCATCTGAAAATATTTGTTACTGTATGTGAGACAGGGAGCATGACGGCCGCCGCATCCCAGCTGTTCATTGCCCAGCCGTCCATCAGCCTGGCCATCTCAGAAATGGAAGAATACTACGGGGTAAAGCTGTTTGACCGCATATCCCGCAAGCTGTATCTGACGGAGAACGGCCGCAGGGCCCTCCAGTATGCCAGGCATATCATAGAACTGCTGGATGAGATGGAGCAGGGAGTGCGGGACGTGGACGCCATGGGACGGCTCAAGGTGGGGACCAGCATCACCATAGGGACCTATCTGCTGCCCGGATACATCAAGAGGCTGAAACAGCAGTATCCGGCCCTGAAGGTGGAGGCATCCATTGCCAATTCAGGAACCATTGAACAGCAGATACTGGACAATGAAATCGATGTGGGAATCATAGAGGGGGTAGCCCACAGCCCCTTTATCCTGAGCGAGAGCTTTGCAGGGGACCGGCTGGCCTTCATATGTCCGGCCGGTCATGAATTTGCCGGAAGGACCCTGGAGGAGCTGGCAGAGGTAAGGAATCAGGATTTTATTTTGCGGGAAAAGGGAAGCGCCGGCAGGGAGATATTTGACGGTATACTGGCCGCACAGGAGCTGAATGTCCGCCCCATATGGCAGAGCGCCAGCAACCAGGTCATCCTGCAGGGTGTAAAGGCAGGGCTGGGTATTTCCATTCTGCCCTATTTCCTGGTGCGCCAGGGCATTCGGGAAGGGGAACTGGCCGAGTTCAGGATAAAGGGCCTGGCTCTGAACCGGAAGTACTCTGTGATTTACCACAAGAATAAGTTCCTGCCCCGCAGCGCCAGAACTTTGATGGAGCTGTGCAAAGAGGAGAACGGGACAGATAGGGGGCTGTGAAAAAAGCCCCTAGCTGTTTTCCGGATCTTAAGTTAAAGCTTATGGTGGGGCGCCCGGCCAGGGAAAAGCTTCTTAAGGCAGCTGAAAGCTGATGAACCTGACCGGCCTTGATTTTTCACAGAGCGGGGACATGCTTTTGCTGCTCCTGTACCTGAAAGAGAAAAATATAACAACGCCCGGTAAAATCTCCTAAATATTAGAAAATTACCGTATTTCAGCAAAATTACCGAATGCAGTTAAAAAATTACCGTTTTAATATGCCGCAATAAATTTCCCACAGCTCAAAGAAAAATGATACATTCTAGGTAAATCAAATCAGAGGAGGCTGCATATGAAAATTTTAGCAATCACTGCCTGTACGGCTGGCATCGCCCACACCTACATAGCAAAGGAAAAGCTGGAAAACGCAGCAAAGGAATTAGGTGATTCGATCAAAGTTGAAACCCAGGGTTCCATTGGCGTTGAAAATGAACTTACACCGGAGGAGGTCAGAGATGCGGATGTGATCCTGATCTCCGCTGATATCCGCGTGAATAAGGAGCGGTTCAAAGGCAAACCGGTGGTGGAGATTCCTATCAGCACGGTTATGAAATCTCCAAAGGGCGTTATCAACAAGATCCACGAAAAGCTTGGCAAGTGAGGCCGGCAGATCGGTAAATACTGAAAGATGGGGGACTTTTAAATGGCAAAGAAGCAAAAATTCATGAAACACATTATGACAGGCATCTCCTATATGATTCCTATCGTTGTGGCAGGCGGTATCCTTGGGGCGCTGGCAAAGGCATTTGGCGGATGGGATATCGGAAGCGCCGTTGCAGCGGGCGCAACACCATTTTCAAACCTGAATCCATTTACATGGGTGGGGTTCTGGTGGGGAGTGAACAAATTAAGTTCCTATGCAATGGACTTTGCGGTTGCGGTGATGACAGCCGGTGCGGCCTATTCCATGGCAGGACGGCCAGGAATTGTGCCCGGTCTGATCATCGGCTACTGCTCGGCCCAGTCGAAAGCAGGATTCTTAGGCGGCCTTCTTATGGCATTCATCATCGGCAACTTTGTGAACTGGAGATTCTGGATGATCGGGTGATCGACCTGAACATGGATGCAAAGAATAAGGATGAGGTGATCAGGCATTTGGCCGGACTCCTGAAGAATGCCGGATATATTGAGGATCTGGAGGGGTATGTGAGGGATGTGTATGTTAGGGAAAGCGAAGGGAACACGGGAATCGGCGGACATGTGGCCATTCCCCATGGAAAGTCGGACCATGTGGACCATGTGGGTATTGCAGTGGGCCGCACCAGGGATATGATCGACTGGGAATCTTACGATGGGGAGCCATCCCGTTTGTTTTTCCTCTTTGCTGTCCCAGCCGACAGTGACGGCGCCAAGGACCATCTGCGCCTCATTGCGGAGCTGGCCGGGAAACTGGGAAATGACAATACCATGAGGAGACTGCAGGCCGCCGCTTCCTATGATGACCTGCTGGAGGCATTTTCATAAAGGAGATAAGGAATATGGCAAATACGTTTATTGCGCCCGGACAGATCATAAGCGGCAGCCGGACCCTGGACATGGCAGCGGATACCATGGCAAAGATGGGGAAAAAGGCCCTGGTGGTGACGGACGATGTCATGAAGAATCTATGTGCTTTATCTGTACCGCAGGGCATTTATCTATTTTGATATGGGATACAGCTGTGCCCTGGCATGGATCCTGGTGGCCATTATCGCGGTATTTACCGTCATTATCTTCAAGACCCGGAAAAATTGGGTTTACTACGAGTCGGAGATTCCCTGATCGTCACCGTGGCCGGAACAGCCGGGTGCGTGATCACATCCCTGTTTGCAGCCTATGCACTTTCCAGAATTAAGTTCAGATTCTCGGTATTCTGGTTCGGATGCGTGATGCTGACCATGATGATCCCACAACAGGTTATGGTGGTGCCCCAGTATATCATACTGAAAAAGCTGCACCTCATTGACACCAGGACCGCCCTGGTCCTGCCCTGGTTTTTTGGCGGCGCGTTCTTTATTTTCCTTATGGTCCAGTTCTTCCGGGGGATCCCCAGGGAATTGGATGAGGCGGCGGAGAACGATGGGTGCGGCAAGCTGGCGATCCTGTTCCGGATCATGATCCCTATCGTGAAGCCGGCCATTGTCACCTCCTCTCTTTGCGTTTTACTGGACCTGGCAGGACTTTTTCCAGCCCCTGATCTTTATGAACAGTGGCAGTAAATTCACTATCCCCCTGGCTCTCAACATGTACCTGGACCCCAACTCATACAACAACTATGGCGGATTGTTTGTAATGTCGGTGATCTCACTGCTTCCGGTCATTATTTTCTTCATCATATTACAGAGGTATCTGGTGGATGGGATCAAGGGGTAAGAAATATGGCGATTCACAATAAAAATGGCTGGCCTAATGGTATGATACCACAAATGGGCCAGCCATTTTGCCGTCAATTTTTTGTTTTATAGTCATTGGCATCAGAGATTGTCTCCACCACCATGAGCTGGAACTGTCTTGGGAGTATGGCTTGATATTTTGGGAAAAAGTGATATATTGGGAGATGTACCTGGAAAAAACGGGGGCTTTTCCCAATATCTGTAGGAGGTAATGGTAAATGAAAAAAATAGGTTTTATTGGCGTGGGGATCATGGGCAAATCCATGGTGCGCAATTTGATGAAGGCGGGCTATGAGGTTGCTATTTATACCAGAACAAGATCAAAGGTGGAGGATATCATTGGTGAAGGAGCAATCTGGTGCGGCAGCGCGGGGGAATGCGCCAAGGGGCGACAGGCTGTGATCAGTATTGTGGGGTATCCAAAGGATGTGGAGGACATCTATTTTGGTGAAGGCGGTATCATTGCCAATGCAGATCCCGGCACATATTTGATCGATATGACAACCACCAGCCCCAGGCTGGCTGTGCGGATTTATGAGGAGGCAAAAAAAGCAGGTCTTCACGCCCTGGACGCTCCGGTGACAGGGAAGATTTTGACGCCTGTCAAAGCATCCTTCAGGCCATGGGTAAAAATATTGATTATGAAGGTAAGGCAGGAAACGGACAGCACACCAAGATGTGTAACCAGATTGCCGTTGCGGGAGCCCTGGCAGGGGCATGTGAGGCAATGGTCTATGCCAAGAATGTGGGGCTGGATGTGGACACAATGCTAAAGTCCATTTCCACAGGAGCCGCCAGCAGTGTGCAGATGAACAATGTGGCTTCAAGGGCGTTGCAGGACGACTATCGGCCTGGATTCTTCATCAAACATTTTATCAAGGATATGAACCTGGCAGATGAAGAGGCCAGGGCAGCGGATACGGAGTTAAAGGTGCTGGAGGACGTCCTTTCCATGTATAAGGAATTGGAGCAGGAAGGCATGGGAGAACTGGGAACGCAGGCACTGATCAAATATTATAATTGGTAAACTTGTAACTGTAAAGGACAGGTGGAGACATGGACAAAGGAATTGAATACATTTTGGAGGTGGCCCGCTGCGGCGGCATCACGAAAGCAGCGGAGAACCTGTTCATTACCCCGTCTGCCTTAAGTAAATTTGTCCAGGCCAGGGAGGCTGAGCTTCAGGTGAAGCTGTTCCACCGTGTGGGCAAGCGGTTTGTGCTGACCCAGGCAGGGGAGTATTATGTTCAGAAGATAGGGGAGATCGAGCGGATCCAGCGGGAGCTGGACACGCAGATGAGCAGTTTTTCCAGTATGAGCAGGGGTGTGATACGCATCGGTGTCCAGGCTACCTTTACGGAGGTCATGTTCCGCTTTATACTGCCGGAGCTTAAGGAGGCATTTCCGGGGATCCGGATCCTGATGCACGAGCGCACCGTGGGGGAGCTGGTCCAGATGGTAAAGGGTCGCCAGTTGGACGTGCTGCTGGCCGTGATCGATAAGCAGGAGCATGGCTTCTGCTATGAGACTGTCCACCAGTGTGAGCTGGTGATGGCAGCGGTCGGTACGCACCCGGTGGTACAGAAGGCTGTTCCAAAACCGGGATTTCGATATCCCTGGATTGACCTTTCGTACTGCTGTGATCAACCCAATGTGATGCTGATGCCCGGTTCCCCGTACCGTACCTATGCTGATAATCTGTACGGTTATTACCAGCTGAAGCCGGATATCGCCTATGAGCTTGGCTCCTCCCGCAGCGGTCTGGCCTGTGTGGCGTACACCCATGCCCTGATGATCACGCTGGACCACATGATATTTAATAATCTGTTCCATGAGGAGATTGTCCCTCTGTCCGTGGGTGAGAAACCCTTATCCAGGAATCTGGTCACCGCACATCTGGAGGAATCCATGCTGACTGAGGAGATCAATGTGTTTCACCGGATCTGCAAAAAGCATATCCGGTAAAATAGTAACCGTTCAGTTCCTCCGTCTGAACTATTACGTAAAATATTGAGTTAAAGTTGATAAATATTGAAAATATTGAGCTGTACATCTACATTTGACTGCATTATGATAAGTATATCAAAGGACGGCGCGGTCATTGAAGAACGAGTACTCCCGGACACCAAAAGGATCCGGGACACTCTAACCATACGGAGGATACCATGACACCTTTACAGATTACGCTCATTATATTGCTGTGTACTATCATAGCGTTTTTATCGGGAAAAATCCCATTTTCCATCATTTCAGCGGGAATCATTCTCGCCCTTATTCTTACCGGTGTGATGAAGCCGGCCGAAGCCTTAAGCGGTTTCATCAACACCAATGTGGTCATGTTTGTTGCCATGTTTGTGATTGGCGCTGCACTGACCAAGACCAGTCTGCTGGACAGGGCCCAAAAACTGGTGGTCCGCTACAAAAATAATCCCAAAATGCTAATTTTGATCTCATCCTTAGTGGCTGGATTCCTGGCCTGTCTGACCAGCGCCACAGCCACAGCTGCCATCATGATTCCCCTTCTGGTGGGGATTGCCAATGAGATCGGCACCAGCCGCAGTAAGATGCTGTTTCCCGCCATGGCCATTGCCAACATAGCTACCGCCATGACATTCCTGGGACAGGGCGCCAGCAATATGACCTGGAGCGATGTTATGATCAAGGCGGGCGCTTCCACCCCGTTTTCAATCTGGGATTTTACCATTGCCAGGATCCCCATTCTGCTGATTTCACTGGCCTACATGGTATTTATCGGTTACCGTCTCATGCCCGACATCGATAATTCCCAATTTTCGGATAACATTCAGAAGAAGGACACGGTTAGCCAGCTGACACCTTCCAAGGAAAAGGTGGCTGTCATCCTTATCCTGGGCACCATTGCCTGTATGCTGTTGGAATCTGTGATCGGCATTAAGATGTACCTTACCGCCTCCATTGGGGCATGCCTCCTGGTCCTGTGCGGTGTGCTGTCGGAGCGCGAGGCCCTGGGTTCTATTCATCAGCCCACCGTGTTCCTGTTTGCCGGTGTTCTGGCCCTCTCGGACGCCATCAAGATAACAGGGGCCGGGGATGTGGTGGCGGACTGGATGATCTCCCTGCTGGGCAATACCACTAACCCCTATGTCATCATGGCAGTGTTCTTCATTATTCCATACATTCTGACTCAGGTGATGTCCAATCTGGCAACCGTGACTATTTTCATTCCATTGGTAGCAGCTGCCTGTGTAAAGATTGGGGTGGACCCAAGGGCGGCTGTGATGGGCGTGCTCATTGCCAGCTCTACCTCTATCCTGACCCCCATGGCGGCTCCCTGCCAGATCATGATCATGGGGCCGGGCGGGTATTCACTAAAGGATTATCTGAAATGCGGAACACCTTTGGCGGTTATGATCACCATTGTCTGCATTTTTACACTGCCTATCATGTTTCCGTTTTATTAATGAAGAATGAGGTGACCATTATGAAGATTACTGGTTTGGAGATCATTCCGGCAAGCAAATATTTATTTATCAGGATCAACACGGATGAGGGGATCCACGGTACGGGCGAGGCCGGGGCCTGGGGCTTTTTAGACGGAGTGGAGGGAGTGCTGAGACGTTTTGAGAGCTATCTTCTGGGCAAAAATCCATTTCAGATCGAGCACCACTGGAATTATCTGTACCGCAGCATGTATTTCAGGGGATCGGTGATCATGAGCGCCCTGTCCGCCATTGATATTGCGTTCTGGGATATCAAGGGTAAGGCGTTGGGCGTGCCGGTTTACGAACTGCTGGGAGGAAAATGCCGGGATAAAGTCAGAAGCTACGAGGCGGTTTTCTGCTATACGCCGGAGGAGATGGCTGAATTTTGCGTGAACTTAAAACAGAAGGGATATGACGCGGCCCGTCTGATGATCACAGGTGATATCACCAGAACCCAGGCGGACCGGTCATCCAGTATTTATAACAGCAAGGTGGAAGGTTACATAGAGCGGGTGAGGGCCTGCCGGGAAGCGGTGGGGAGGGATTTTGACCTGATCCTGGAATGCCACCGCAGTATGGATCCCTGTGAGGCCATTGCATTTGCAAAAGGGGTGGAGGTTTACAGGCCCCTGTTTCTGGAGGACCCGATCCCCCCGGACAGCCCGGAGGCCATGGCGGATGTTGCCAAGGGCACAAGTATTCCGGTGGCAACAGGAGAGCGCTTTATCAATATCCAGGAGTTTGAAACAATTCTCCAGAAGCGGGCTGCCAGATACCTCCGGCCGGATGTCTGCGCCCTGGGCGGCCTGACTCCCTCCAAAAAGGTGGCGGCCATGGCGGAGGCGAACTATGCCAAAATCGTGCCTCACAATCCATTGGGTCCGGTTTCCACTGCGGCCTGCCTGCAGCTGGACGCGGCCATCCCCAATTTTGCCATCCAGGAGTTCCCATCCTTCTATCACCAGGGAAATGAGGCGGAGATGACCACCGAACCTTTCCGGGAGGAAGATGGATACATTGTGATCCCGGATGCACCGGGAATCGGAATTGAACTGGCGGAGAACCTTACGGAGAAGTTCCCGCCCAGACAGAGAAGCATTTCCGCACAAACTGCCTATGATGGCGGGGTGTATGACGTATAATGGAACAGGTTCCCAAAATCCTCATACTATAATATCAAACAACATATTAGTTAAGGATAGCTATGAACAACGACCCCAGAGGAACCATCGTCCGGCAGGGAAATGCCCTGCGTATTGATAATGCATTTGTGGAGGACAGCTCCTGTATCAACAATTCAAACGGAACCATATTGATCTCTTACTCCATGCCGGAAGCCGGACAGATGGTTTCCATCCAGACCTTACAGCTGAATATAAACAGAAATACAGTTATTATAAATTCTTTTGGACAGAGTGTGGGTCTGTGCCGGATCCAGCCAGGAATGTGGATCAATGCCATTTTTTCTTCCCGCATGACAAGAAGTATCCCGCCTCAATCCAATGCGTTTATGATTGTTGTGCGGAGCAGGATCCAGGAGACTTCTGTGACAACAGACCGTATTGCGGATGTGGATGCATGCAATGGCTTTATTTACACCGGAAACCGCGGTGATATAAACAGCCAGATCAGATTCAGTGTTCCCAACACCACGCCGATCACAGACCGCGCAGGGAGACCTATCAGTATCCATTCTCTCCGTCCCGGCCAGATGGTCAGGATCACCCATGCCAACTTTATGACGGCAAGTATTCCCCCGCAGACGACCGCGTATAGGATTCAACTGATTTAAAAGTGGTTTAAATATTCATTCCCGGTAAGGATTCCTTCTGGCCGGGAATGTTTTTTCTTTTCTTGGCAAATGATTATCTGTGGGAGCGGTTTTTGAACCGCTCTCGTGCTGTTTCCAGCCATACATAATTGAGCTGCTAAGACAGATAATATCATTATGAAGAAATATAATATTTGCAAAAAACATTGTAAGGGACATGAAACATTGACCAAAGAAACGCCGGCCAACGAAACATGAAAGAATTATCAATCGGAACCCATCTTTCAGTTGCCAAAGGATACGCCGCTCTGGCAAAGGACGCGGTCCAAATCGGTGCCAATACATTCCAGCTGTTCATCCGCAATCCCCGGGGAGCCAGGGCAAAGGAGTTAAAACCGGGGGAGATCGAGACATTCCTGGACATTTTGCAAAAGCACGGATGGAGCTGATGCCGGGAAACCTGTACAATCTTCATCCGGGCAGCCGTCTGGACCAGCCTCTGGACAGCGCCATTGAACAGATCACCCAGGGGCTGAACCATGTGATGTTCCCGGACATGAAGACAACGGTGCTGTTAGAAACCAGGTCCGGGAAGGGAAGCGAGGTGGGGAGAAGGTTTGAAGAACTGAAGGAGATATTGGACCGGGTGGTCCAAAAGGATCAAATCGGGGTTTGCATGGATGCCTGCCACATGTGGGATTCGATGACCGTATCTTTCGCCTGGATATTTTGTGGCGGGCATGGAAAGAAGTACGAGTAAACAAGGGAAGTGCTGGAATAGATGGCATTACCTTTGAGATGATTGAGGAATACGGAGTAGAAGAATACTTGTTGGATATTCAAGAGGATTTGCAGAATAAGGAATACAGACCTAAACCGGTGAAAAGCTACGGAAAAAGTAACAGCGGGGCAGCCTGGTTCGGCCTGGAGGACTCGCTTAGGGCATCCTCCGAGCCGTGGATACGCCAACGGATTTATGCCAAGCTCAATGGGAAGTTAAAGGAACAGGAATAAAACACAGGCCGGATCCAATTGAGGAACCGGCCTGCCAAAAAGGAATGCAAAAATGTGCGGTGGCTTATTATTTTAACTTGCTGATTTCCTTATCAATATCTGATGGTGAAACCAGACCGATTGATTTGGATAATACCTCGCCGCGCTTGAAGTAGATAAGGGTGGGAACACTCATTACCTGGAAGCGGGCTGCCAGGTCCATCTCCTCATCAATATCTACTTTATAAAAATGTACGTCTGAAAATTTGTCCGCCGCCCGTTCTATGACAGGACCCAGCATCTTACAGGGGCCGCACCAGGTTGCAAAGAAATCCACAACCACCAGCTCGCCATCAGCGTTTACAGCCTGCTCAAATTCATCCTTGTTCAAATGTTTCAATTCCATAGTTATTACCTCCAGGTTTTCTCTTTTTTGTGATTTGCTCTATTGATTATAGGATACCACATTTTGTACTTGTGTTATGTGATAAAAATCACCGAACATTCATTCTTTAATCTTATATATAAGCTTGTAATGTTAAGCTGCTCTAATATAAATTAATTTTCCTTTACTGTTTCATAGGGCCAGTCCACAATTTTGCCAAAATCATAGAAATGTTTGTATTCCCAATTCCACCAGCTGGTCTGAAGCACGCTTGCTGCGGATGCCGGTGCGGCAGTGGACCAAAAGGACTGCTTCTGTGTCAGGAAGTTCCTCGGGCTTCCTTTTCTGTAACCAAAAATTGAACAGTTAATACTGTAACTATAGTATATACAGTTATATATGTCAAGGGGATTCTTAACTTTTTTTGAAAAATTTGGTTTAAGGTATAAAAATCCTGCATTCTATGCTATACTTATGCCTAAAGTGGAGAAGTATGCATAGAGATGGAGAATGCTATGTCAGTGAAAGAACAGGACAATAAATATGCCATAGACGTTGCGGACGTGACCAAGGTATATAGATTATATGAGAAACCCATTGACCGTCTGAAGGAATCCATGAGTATTTCCCATAAGAATTACCACCGGGATTTCTACGCGCTGAACCAGCTTTCCTTCAGGGTAAGGAAGGGGGAGACGGTGGGAATCATCGGCACCAACGGTTCCGGCAAATCCACCATATTAAAAATCATTACCGGGGTCCTTACCCCCACCACCGGGGAGGTAAAGGTGGACGGCAAGATATCGGCTCTTTTAGAGCTGGGGGCCGGATTCAATATGGATTATACAGGTATTGAAAATATATATATGAACGGCACCATGATGGGCTACACGAAAAAGGAGATGGACGCCAAGCTTCAGGACATTCTGGAATTTGCGGAAATCGGGGATTTCGTGTATCAGCCGGTAAAGACTTATTCCAGCGGTATGTTTGTACGGCTGGCTTTTGCGTTGGCCATCAATGTAGACCCGGAAATCCTCATTGTAGACGAGGCTCTTTCCGTTGGCGATGTGTTTTTCCAGTCAAAATGTTACCGCAGGATGGAGGAAATCCGCCAGAAGGGGACCACCATCCTCATGGTGACCCATGATATGGGAAGCATTATTAAATACTGTGACCGGGTGGTGCTGCTGAACAAGGGAGAATTCATCGCAGAAGGCCCTGCCGGCCGCGTGGTGGATATGTATAAGAAGATTCTGGCCGGACAGCTGGACTCCTTAAAGGCGGAATTAGAGCGGGAAAGACAGCAGAAGGAGAGCTTGTCAGGGGGAAGCGGGCAGGAAGATACCGGTAATGGTCCGGAACATACCGGTAATGCTCCGGAATATACCGGTAATGGGCAACATACCGGAGCAGGAGCGGAAGGAAAGGAAACTGCCCGGAGCCAGGCAGGAGCAGGAACAAAATCCGGCGATGTGGAGATGTCTGATTTTTCCGGTGGTATGGGATTAGAGAGAAGCCGTCTCATGAAGGACCAGCTGACCATTAATTATGACCGTACAGAATACGGGGACGGCCGGGCTGAGATTGTGGACCTGGGTCTTTTTGACGAGAGGGGAAATATCACCAACCTTTTGTTAAAAGGTGAGATGTTTACCATAAAAGAACGGATTCATTTCAATACAGAGATACAGTCCCCTATTTTTACCTATACTATAAAGGATAAAAAGGGTACGGAGCTTACTGGCACCAACACCATGTTTGAAGGCGCCGACATCCAGCCTGTGAAGCGCGGGGATGAGTATGTGGTGGAATTCACCCAGAAAATGACACTCCAGGGCGGGGAGTATCTGCTGAGCATGAGCTGTACCGGATTTGAGCAGGGTGAGCATGTGGTGTACCACCGCCTGTACAACGTGACCAATATTACGGTTATTTCCAATAAAAATACGGTTGGGGTGTATGATATGGAGTCCCAGGTAAAGGCCGAGAAGGTGGAGGCCGGGAATACCCAGGTCGGTAATGCGCGCCCAACTGTGAACGGAGGATTATAACTTTCCATGAAGGATATCAGTTATGAAATATTAGATTTATTCAGACAATATGGAAGCGGTCCTGAGGGTATCAGGAAGGCCCTGGACAATCAGTCCAGGCCGGAGGTGCTCCACGCGCTGTCTGACATAAGGGAAAATCTTCTGGAGTGGCTTGATTATACGGGCTGCGGGGAAGTGCTTCAGATTGGCTCAGGCTATGGCGTTCTGACAGGACTGCTGGCCTCCAGGTGCGCTCATGTGACGGTCATGGACGAAGCGGATGAAAACCTGGCCGTAAATCAGGAGCGCAACAAGGCTTACAGCAATATCACATATGGCTTTAAGACGGGGACGCAGGCAGGACAGCCGGAGCCGTCATTTGACCTTGTGGTTATCGGCGGACTCAGGGAAGGGCAGGAAATACGGGATGCAGTTACCTTCGGCGCCTCCTTTCTGAAACAGGAAGGCCGTCTGGTAATTGCGTGTGAAAATGCATTGGGACTCAGGTACCTGGCAGGGGGAAACCATGAGGAAGGCTTTTGTACCAGAAAACAGGCGGAGGAAGCCTGCCAGGGGGCAGGACTCACCCGGGCGGATTTCTATTATCCGGTGCCCGACCACAGAATGCCCATATCACTTTACTCAGACCGGTATCTGCCGGGAAAGGGAGAAATCACCAGCCCGTCTGTGTCCTATGAAAGTCCGCGGTATGCCTGCCTCAATGAAGGGGAAGTGTATGACCGTCTGATTGAGGAAAATGACTTTGGCCGGTTTGCCAATTCCTTCCTGATTATTGCCTCTAAGGGCGGCGGACAGGAGAAAACCATTTTCGCGAAGTATAACCGTACCAGAAAAGAGGAATTCCGGATTCGTACCAGCATACGGGAACTGAACGGAGAGCGCCGGGTGGAGAAGGCTGCTCTGGACGGGGCGGGAAGCTTCCACATCCTTTCCCTGAGAAAAAAATGCCGGCAGTTAAGGCAGCTGAATCCCAGGGTCAGAATCCTGGAGCCGGAGATATCCGGGGACGGCAGCAAGGTGGAGTTCTGTTTCCTGAAAGGTATCACCCTGGCAGAACGTCTGGGCCAGGGCATCAGAGACGGCAGGGCGCCTGTGGAGGACATTAAGGCAGCGCTTCAGTTTCTCTATGATGTGACGGAGGACCAGATTGTTCCGTTTTCCGTGACGCCGGAGTTTACCCGGACCTTTGGGCCGGTTCCGGATTTTGATGATTTTTCTTATAAAGTAAGCAACATTGACGGGCTCTTTGAGAATCTGATGATTACAGAAACGGACGGGGATGAGCAGCTGTACTGTCTGGATTACGAGTGGGTCTTTGATTTCCCGGTTCCTGCCCGTTTTGTACAGTACCGCAATCTGGCTTATTTCTATTATAAATACCGGGGCTTGATGTCATATACTGACCTGGAGGAATTTTTACAGGAGTTTGGCATAGGAAGTGAGATGGCATCTGTGTACGCGTCCATGGAGGATTCCTTCCAGTCCTATGTCCATGGGGACGCTGTCCAGGGATACCTGGTGAATTACCGGCAGAAAGTCACGACCCTGGCTGAACTTAAGGAGACAGACCGGGCCCTGTCGCAGGCAAAGGACCGTATCAGCCAGCTTCAGGCAGAGGTGGAGGAAAAGAACCTTCAAATCCGTAAAGAGCAGGAGGTACAGCGCCTTACCAATAACCATGTGGCAAATTTGGAAGTGATGATTAAGGACCTGCGCCATGAAATCGACGAGCTGGGCAAGCTGGCAACCTATCTCAACGGGCATGAAGCCCTTGTGTTCAAAGCCCGGCGCAGGCTGGGAGCCCAGGTCAACAAGGCATTTCCAAGGGGCACGCGCAAACGCAAGATACTCAACTATTGTTTTAATACAGTGAAGCATCCGGTGCGTTACGGCAGGCTGTACGCCACCAAAGAGGGACGCAACCAGATAGACGGCGATTTTAAGATTGGTGAGGAATATCTCAAATACGGCAGACTGGTATTTCCCCAAGTGCCGGGCAGGGGTGGATATACAGACGCGGGCAGCGGCGCGGAAACATGGGACGGTCCGATGGTTTCTATCGTGATTCCCTGTTATAACCAGGTCCACTATACCTATGCGTGCCTCCAGTCCATCCTAGAGTTTACAAAGGATGTCACCTATGAGGTCATCATTGCCGACGACGTGTCAGCCGATGCGACGGCAGAGCTGAACCGGTATGTGGATGGACTTGTAATCCGCAGAAATGAGACAAACCAGGGTTTCCTGCGCAACTGCAACCAGGCGGCAAAGGCTGCCAGGGGAAAATACATCATGTTCCTCAATAATGACACCAAGGTGACAGAAGGCTGGCTTTCCTCCCTGGTGAACCTGATTGAGTCCGATACTTCCATCGGCATGGTCGGATCCAAGCTGGTGTACCCGGACGGACGCCTCCAGGAAGCAGGAGGCATTATCTGGAGTGACGGTTCCGGCTGGAACTACGGCCGTCTGGATGATCCGGACAAGGCAGAATACAATTATGTAAAGGATGTGGACTATATATCGGGGGCTGCCATCCTGCTGAGCACGGCTCTGTGGAAGCGGATTGGCGGATTTGACGAGCGGTTTGCCCCGGCTTACTGCGAGGATTCGGATCTGGCTTTTGAGGTGAGAAAGGCCGGATACAGGGTTGTCTACCAGCCTCTCTCCAAGGTGATCCACTTTGAGGGTGTTTCCAACGGTACGGATGTAAACGGAACAGGTCTGAAACGCTACCAGGTGGAGAACAGTAAAAAGCTGAAGGAAAAATGGGCGGAGGAATTTAAAAAGCAGTGTGTCAACACCGGAAATCCCAATCCATTCAGGGCCAGGGAGCGCAGCCAGGGAAAGAAAATCATCCTGGTGGTGGACCACTATGTACCCACCTTTGACAGGGACGCGGGCTCCAAGACAACCTACCAGTACTTGAAAATGTTTCTGAAAAAGGGTTATGTGGTGAAGTTCCTGGGAGATAATTTCCTTCATGAGGAGCCCTATACCACTACCCTTCTGCAAATGGGAATCGAGGTTCTCTACGGAGACACATACGCGGCAGGTATCTGGGACTGGTTAAAGACAAATGGAGACGAGATATCATTTGCATACCTGAACCGTCCCCATATTGCCGCCAAGTATGTGGATTTTATAAAAGATTACACCAATATGAAGGTGATTTATTATGGACACGACCTGCACTTCCTTCGTCTGGGAAGGGAATATGAGCTTACCGGCGATATCAACATTAAGAGGGAGGCGGATTACTGGAAATCCGTGGAGCTGACCATGATGCACAAGGCGGCTGTTTCTTATTATCCTTCTTATGTGGAGATCAACGCCATTCACGCCATCGACGGAAGCATTCCCGCAAAGGCCATTACGGCGTATGTCTATGACACCTTCCTGGATAACATACAGGATGACTTTGGGGAGAGAGAAGGACTGCTGTTTGTAGGCGGGTTCGCCCATCCGCCCAATGCGGATGCGGTGCTGTGGTTTGCCAGAGAAATATTCCCTCTTATACGCAGGGAACTGCCGGATGTGAAATTCTATGTGGCAGGCTCCAAGGTGACAGATGAAATCAAGGCCTTGGAGGAGACGGAAAGCGGAATCATCATCAAAGGTTTTGTGAGCGAGGAGGAGCTGGCGCAGCTCTACGGCCAGTGCAGAGTGGTGGTGGTGCCGCTGAGATACGGGGCCGGCGTTAAGGGAAAGGTAGTGGAAGCCATTTACAACGGAGCCCCCATTGTGACCACATCCACAGGGGCAGAGGGAATTCCCTTTGCGGACACAGTGCTGGAGATAGAGGACCAGGCAGAATCCTTTGCCAGAAAGACCGTGGAATTATATCAGGACAAGGAACGTTTAAACCAGCTTTGCCACAGGACCCAGGATTATATAAAGAAGCACTATAGCCTGGATGGAGCCTGGAAGGCGGTGGAGGGGGACTTTCGTTGATTCCTCAGAGGCGCGTGGGGCGCCGCAAAGCCAGCATGCCCGGACAATGCAACCGCGCTCCCGCTCAGTCTGTGCTGGCAAAATTAAGGTATAACGATGTCCGCCGGGGGAGAAATAGTATAGGAGGAAATGTTGAATGCAGGCTATTTTGTTGGCAGGCGGTCTGGGGACCAGGCTTCGCAGTGTGGTGAGCGACCGGCCCAAGCCAATGGCGTTGATTGAAGGGAAGCCTTTTATGGAATATGTGACCCGTGAGCTGGTCCGCCATGGGGTTACGGATATTGTTTTTGCCGTGGGATATAAGGGGACTATGGTGGAGGAGCATTTCGGTGATGGGGCTGCTTTTGGGTTTCATGCTGATTATGCCTATGAGGAGACGCTTCTGGGTACGGCAGGGGCCATAAAGAATGCGGGCAGGTTTATCACAGAGGATTGTTTTTATGTGCTGAATGGGGATACATTTTACCAGATTGACTATACACGGCTCCTGAGACAGCAGGACAGCCAGAATTTGGATATGGCTCTGGTACTGCGCAGGGTGCCCGACGTTTCGCGGTACGGCCAGGCGGTTTTGGACCGGGATGGATTCCTGACCGGGTTTAATGAAAAGACAGAGGATGCCAGGGAAGGGACGATCAACGGAGGCATTTACCTTATGAAACAGCGGCTGCTGGATGAAATACCGGAGGGAAAGGTGTCGCTGGAAAATGACATGATACCCAGGTGGCTGTCAGAGGGAAGGCGTCTGGGAGGCTTTGTCAATGACGGGTATTTTATTGACATTGGCATTCCGGAGGCGTATTTCCAGTTTCAGAAGGATGTAAAGAATAAGGCGGTCATTTGACAGCCTAAACGAAAGACAGAGAGAGGAGACATATATGGTTATCAGAGGAAGGGCGCCTTTAAGGGTCAGCTTTGGAGGCGGCGGTACGGATGTGGCACCATTCTGCGAGGAGCAGGGAGGGGCCATCATCGGCAGCACCATCAATAAATATGCCTACTGTTCCATTGTGCCCAGGGAGGACGACCAGATTGTGGTTCATTCCCTGGACTTTGACATGACAGTGAAATATAATACAAGCGAAAATTATGTGTATGACGGAAAACTGGATTTGGTGACGGCGGCCCTTAATGCCATGGGCATTGACCAGGGCTGCGAAGTGTACCTTCAGTGCGACGCGCCTCCCGGCTCCGGCCTTGGAACCTCGTCCACCGTCATGGTGGCCATGCTCACTGCCATGGCCCGCTGGAAGGGTGTGATGATGGATGCATATGCCCTGGCGGACCTTGCTTATCAGGTGGAACGCCTGGATTTAAAGATTGACGGAGGATACCAGGACCAGTATGCGGCTGCCTTTGGAGGTTTCAATTTTATTGAATTCCACGGACGCAACAATGTGGTGGTAAATCCTCTGCGCATTAAAAAGGACATCATACACGAGCTCCAGTATAATCTCCTTCTCTGCTATACCGGAAAAATCCATGTCTCTGCCAATATCATCAAGGACCAGGTGCAAAACTATGAGAAAAAGGATGCCTTTGAGGCCATGTGTGAGGTAAAGGCCCTGGCCTATGCCCTGAAGGATGAGCTGCTAAAGGGAAATCTCCACAGCTTCGGCAAGCTTCTGGACTATGGCTGGCAGAGCAAGAAGCGCATGAGCAGCAAGATAACAAATCCGCAGATTGACCAGCTGTATGAAGAGGCTCTGAAGGCAGGCGCCCTGGGAGGCAAACTTCTGGGAGCAGGCGGAGGCGGTTACCTTCTCATGTACTGCCCTTACAATGTGCTCCACAAGGTGGCTGCCCGCATGGAGCAGGCAGGAGGACAGCTGGCGGACTGGAATTTTGAACTGCGCGGCGCCCAGAGCTGGGTGGCGGATGAATCGAGATGGAAGTATGACCAGGTGAAGGTCCATATGCCCAATGGCGAGTACAGGTTTAACATTTAATGTTAAATGACCGGGCACGGATTGAAACAAGGAATATAACATACAGGATGGATGTGCAATGGAGCGAGTTGTTTTTTTGGACCGGGATGGGACTCTGAATGAGGAAGTACACTATCTGCACAGGACTTCGGATCTGAAGATCCTTCCGGGAGTGCCGGAGGCGCTGCGGATGCTTAGGGAGGCCGGGTACCGTCTGGTGGTGGTTACCAATCAGGCGGGAGTGGCCAGAGGGTATTATGGCGAGGAGGACGTGAGGAACCTTCATGTTTATATGAACCATATCCTGGAGGGCCAGGGGGCGTCCATTGACGCATTTTACTACTGTCCCCATCATCCGGAGCACGGAACCGGCCCATATAAGAAGGAGTGCAGATGCCGCAAGCCGGGTACCGGCATGTTTGAGGCGGCCGCACAGCGGTTTGAGGTAGATAAGCCCCATTCCTTTATGATAGGAGATAAACTGCTGGATGTGGAAGCCGGCAATAACTACGGTCTCACCACCATTTTGGTGGGAACCGGTTATGGTAGCGGGATACGCAGCCAGGAGGAGAAGGAAGGGACCTCTCCGGTATATGATTACTACGCGGAGGACCTTGTAAAAGCAGCTCAGTGGATTATTGAGAAAGGACAGGCAGACTAAGGATGAGAGAGATGGAATATCTGGAGGAACTGACCAGCCGGTATCCGGTTCTGGAGGCAGTGAAGGGCGATGTGCTGGCCGCGTATGAAATACTGCGGGATTGTTACGCAGGCGGAGGCAAGGTAATGATAGCGGGAAACGGCGGAAGCTGTGCGGACAGCGAACACATTGTGGGAGAACTGATGAAGGGATTTGTAAAACGCCGCCCGGTGTCCGGCGAATTTGCGGCTGCGCTTAAGAAAGCAGACGAAAAGCGGGGGGAAGAGCTGGCATCCTGCTTACAGGGAGGCCTTCCCGCAATTGCCCTTACCGGTCACGCGGGATTGTCCACCGCGTTCCTTAATGATGTAAACGGAGAAATGATTTATGCGCAGCAGCTGTACGGCTATGGAAAAAAGGGTGATGTATTTATGGGCATTTCCACCTCGGGCAATGCTGAGAATGTGATGTATGCCGTGGCCGTGGCAAAGGCGTCCGGCATTAAAACCATTGGACTTACCGGCAAGAACGGCGGGAAGATGGCGGGAGCCTGCGACTGCTCCATTGTGGTGCCTTCTGATGAGACATTTAAAATCCAGGAGCTGCACCTTCCCATTTATCATGCCCTGTGCCTGATGCTGGAGGAACATTTTTATGAGGTATAAGCATGTATTTGCCATATGCGCCTATAAGGACTCGCCTTATCTGGAGCAGTGCATCCGCTCTCTTAAGGCCCAGACAGTCCCGTCCCATATCATCATCTGTACGTCCACTCCCAGCAGCTATATTGACCGGCTGGCCTGGAAATACGGTCTGCAGGTATACGTGCGTCAGGGGGAGAGCAATATAAAGGATGACTGGAATTTTGCATATTCCATGGCGGAAGGCGAGCTGGTTACCATTGCGCACCAGGATGACATGTACCACCGTGATTACAGCGCAGGGCTCCTGGCTGCTCACAAGAGATATCCGGACATGACGGTTTTTACAACGGATTATGTGATTGTGAAACAGGGAAAGCTCATAACCGGGGATGCCATGCTCTGGATTAAGAGGATTCTGAGGATGCCCCTCCGGTTCCCGCAGATGAACGACAGGGCCTGGTTAAAGAAGCTGGCCTTTGTCCTGGGCAATCCCATATGCTGCCCCGCCACCACCTATCACAAGGCGGCGCTGGGTGAACCCTTTGTGCGCTCGGAATACAGCTTTGCCCTGGACTGGGACAACCTTGTGAGGCTGGCAGAGGAACCGGGACGTTTTATCTGCGATGAGCGGCCTCTTCTCTATTACCGGGTCCATGAGGATGCCACCACAAAGGCATGTATCAGGGATAACCGCCGGTTTGAGGAGGAACGGGAAATGTTCTGCCGTTTCTGGCCGGAGCCGGTGGCGGACATTATCATGGGGTTTTATAAAAAGGCTTATGGAGAATATGAGTAGCAGTGTCCGCACCGGATGTCAGGACTGTTACGAATAAGACTGAAAAATGCAGGGATAAGGATTTGTTGCATGGAAACTGGTAAAAACGATACGATACTTGCAATCATCGCGGGGGCGGCAGGGATGGCTGTCCTGGCCGTGACGGTGTTCGGGGTGCTGCTCCGGGAGCCGCTGGGGCCGGTGCTTCAAAATACGCGGACCCTTCTTATGATGGCAGAGGTGGTCCTTGTGTTTTTATGGAGCCTGTTCTGTCTGGCGGCGGGGCGGGGCGGGAAGTCAGGACAGGGGGCCGGCATGAGGTTCAGAGCCCTGGGGCTGGCAGCGGGCGTCATTCTGTTTACATGGTGCCACCGTATTTTCCTGCCCCTGGCGGTATCCGGCATATATATGGCGGTTCTGGTACTGGCGGGGAGACAGCTTCTCCGGCTGTTCTTAAAAGAAAGCCGGCTGTCCGCGCCAATCCCTTTTTGGCAGAGGACGTCCGTGTCCCTTGTGCTGGGAAGCGCATTGTGGATGGTTCTGGTGTGTCTTGTATCCCTTACGGGACACGGAGGGCTGATGCTGTGGAGAGGATTGGCGGCAGTCATGGCCCTGGCGGCTGTGGTCCTGGAAATCCTTTGGGGACACGGAAATAATCAGGTTTCGCCCGGAGCGTGGCTGAATGGTGTAAAGGAAAGCGCGGATGGGGGCGGAAGGCGCAGCAAAGCGCAGGCCGCCTTAATTGCCTTTATCATCACCATGGTTCTGATTCAGGCAGGCCGCATGAACATTGAACTGGACTACGATTCGCTCCACTATGGCCTGCGTTCCGCCTATGTTCTGGATAACGGAAAGGGAATTTACGAGAATCTGGGCATGATTAACCTGGTTTATACTTACAGCAAAGGCCTGGAAGTCCTGGTGCTCCCTCTGAGCGGGACTCCTACTTACGGATTTGTCCTGGCGTTTTCTCTGTGGTGCACCATGGGAATCCTGCTTCTGGCAGCCAATATAGTGGGAAGATACTGCGGCCGGGAAAAGGGAATCTGGGCAGCCGCCGTCCTTGCGGCCATTCCGGGAATTATGAACATGGCCGCAACGGCCAAAAGCGATAACATCACGCTGCTGCACCAGCTTATCATATATGACTTTATCTGCTTCGCGCTGTGTGAAGGGAGACAGGGAAAAGGGTGCGGTCCCGCCGGAAACACGCCATGGCTTCTCATGGCGGTCGGCACCTATCTGCTGACCCTGGTGTATAAGCCCACGGCCCTGGTGTTCTCAACGGCTCTGGGCACAGTGGCGCTTCTGTGTCTGATTCTTACCCGACGCTTAAGCCTTGGCTGCCGAGGAGGACGGCGGATCCTCCTGATACCGGGGGCAGCCGTGGCCGGATTGTGGTACCGCACATGGCTTCTCACCGGCGTGCCCATGACATCCATATTTGCCGGATTTTTTGAGAAGGCAGGATGCCGGGTGAAATACCCCTATAACTTTAACCATGTGATTGGAGATCCGTCCGCCCTGACTGCGGGAGAAAAATGTTCGCGGCTGTGGTCACGGGTGCAGGGAATCCTGCTTGCCCCTGTGTCAGAGGACATGGCCCATGTAATCATTGCATGGGGAACCGGAATCGTCACGGTTTTTCTTATTATCTGGCTTGCCGTTTCATGGAAGGCGGCCAGACGCGGCCCCCAACATTTCCTGAACCTCTTTGACCGTATTCTGATTCCGGTTCTGGCTCTTGGTTCCCTGGCGAGTATTTACACCCTGTATCAGGTGGACGGGAATTATTTCATTCTGTTCTATTCCGTTCTGGTTATCAGCGCGCTGAGAATGGGATGCAGGCAGGACTGGGGGCCCGCGGTCAGACGGTCCGTATCCCTGGTGCTGGTTTTGTTTTTTGCTGTGAATACAGCGGTGACCTGTGCCACGGGCTGGGCCGGAGTTCCGGGCTTTACGCCTGTGAGCCTGCGTCACATGGGCTATTACGACCACCGCAGGGAAATGCTTGACAGAAGGGCACAGGAGGGCAGCCTTGCCCTTTCCTGCATGTTCACGCCCAGGAGCCGTGTCCTGGCATTTGGAAGGCATCCCGAGGTCCTGGATTTGCCCTGCAGTGTTCAGAGTTACTATGACGTGACCGGAAGCGGCGGAAATGTGTATCTGGTAAAACGGCTGGCATACTTTGAGGAGTTTCTCAGATATGCCGGAACGGAGTATTTTTTCGTGGAAGCCGGATACCTGGCGGGACAGGACAGGGCGCTGCAGATAATCGAGGATATGATTGCGGAGGGAAGCCTTTCTGATATTCACTATGAATGGGGCAATATGACGGCCAGGGTTACTCTTGACGGCGGACCGCCGGACGATCCCGGGCAGGCCCTGGAGGAGTTCAGGGAGAATTACAGCATGACTAAGCTTAATTGACAGCCAGAAGGAGGCGCTTACATTGGAGGCAAAAGAGAGCACGAGAACCAGGATTGGGTTCTCCAGGATGGAAAAGAAATATGAGTGGAAAGACCATGTAATATTTATGGGCATTCTGCTTGCCATGGCAGTGTGGGTCAACAGAGGAATAGAAATAAAGGGCTTATACATGGACGACCTGTACTTCTGGTCCTGTTACGGGGAGCAGAGCTTCCTTCAGTATGTGTTTCCGGTGGGCAGCACCCGGTTCCGCTTTCTGTATTATCTGGCCGCCTGGCTGGAGATGGCGGTGGTAAAGAACCATGTGGGATGGTTTGTGCCCTTTAACATTCTGCTGAACGCCGCCGTGTCCTGGAGCATATATTTCGTTGGCCGCAGGCTGTCCAGGGCAAAGGGAATCGGTTTTCTCTGCGGCTTAATGTTCTTAATCAGCCGCATGGCTTATTACCAGATTGGACAGGTGCTGGGGCTTATGGAGACCATGGCTCTGTGGATGGCTGTTATGATACTCTGGTATTTGTTCCGGTATCTCAATGAGAAGGACAGCCAGATATACTTCTGCCTTTCCTGTGTGCTCTACTTTGGGGTATGCTTTGTACATGAACGCTACATGGCCCTGTTTCCGCTGCTTCTGCTGGTCCTTCTGTTTAAGAAGAGCAGGAAGCTGTTGGAATGGGGAGCCGGCCTGCTGTCCTTTCTTCTGGTCCAGGTCATACGCGCTTTTACCATAGGAAGTATTCTGCCGGCAGGCACAGGGGGAACCCAGGTGGCAGATACCTTCAGCCTGGGGGATACCTTTTGGTACGCGCTGAGCCAGATCGCCTATGTGTTCGGCATCAACGCAGGGCCGGAACATCTCAATGGATGCCCATGGGGGCAGAGTCCTCTGGTGATAAAGGTGCTGGTGCTCCTGGCAGATGCTGCCATTGCGGTCATTGTCCTGGCGTTCGTGGTGAAGATGGCAAGGGAGAAGCGGAAGGATTACCGTATTCAGATGCTGAAGAACAGCACCCTGTTCATTCTGTTTACCGGACTCTGTATCGCGTCCTCCAGCGTTACCATACGGGTGGAGATGCGCTGGGTGTATGTGTCCCTGGTATCCGCCCTTTTATTTCTGGCTTATATGTATGGAGAACTGACAGAGGGGGTGAAGCCGGAGCTGTATCTGAAACGGCTTTGGCCCTGGGGAGCCGCCTTTGCCTGCTATGTGGTATTCATGCTTCCCGTGGAGCTGTTTTACCGGGCGGATTATCCCAAGCTGTATCTCTGGCCCAATCAGCTGCGGTACAATTCCCTGGCTGAGGAGACCTACGGAAGATATGGTGACAGAATATTCGGCAAGACCATTTACATCATAGGCAACAGCTATGAGATGAGCGATTTCACGGCCAGAACCTTCTTTAAGGTATTTGACAGGGACCGGACAGCAGAAGGCACCAGGGTGGAGTTCATAGAGAATATCCGGGATATCGGTCTGGTGGATGACCGGATGCTGGTTCTGCGGGAGGACCCGGACCATGAAGGGTTTCAGGATATTACGGAGATTGTAAGGGAAATGAAGCTTCAGGTGGATTATGGCTACTACAGCGACGGCTGGATGGATGAAGACGCCAGCCTGACGGTCATGGCCGGTGAGACAGGCGTGATTGACCTGGAGGTGGTATATCCGGGAATCATGAGCGGCGGGGAGGCTGTGAGGATTACAAAGGATAAGGATGAGCCCCGTTATCTTCCGGTACGGTCTAATGTTGTAAATACAACAATCCAGGCCGAGCCATGGCAGATGGTACACCTGACCTTTGAGTATAATTTCTATATGCAGAATGCCCAGGAACAGAGGGGGGAGGACCGGCTGGCAGCGATTGTGCATCTGACGGTCAGGTAAAAACCGGTTTCCGGGAAAGACATAGGAAATGAGAAAGGAGCAGGATAACCATGGACGCAGAACGAAACAGGAAAATCATATATTGGCTTCTTCCGCTTGCAGGCATCCTATTCTGTCTTTGGTACGTGAGGAGCGCCACCTGCGACGTGGTGTACTCAGACTATATCCGGCTGGTGAACAGCTACCTGCCGGATGTGTGGAATCCGGATAAATTTCTTGTGCCGGATGTTCTGACACGCATCCCAATCAATTATCTCTGCCGAATTGTCAATGTGGAGTTCTTCGGCTTTACCATTACCCTGGAACGTGTTCTGGGGGTGGTGAGCCTGGGACTGGCCGGCTGGGTATTTGCCGCCTATGGCAGGAGCAGGAAAATCGGATGTCTCTGGTTTGCGCTGCTGATGGCGGTGATGTTCAGTCTGAATAAATGGGAAATGCTTACCAATGGAAGCGGGTGGTCCCATTTTTTTGCCTTTGCCTGCTTCTACTACCATGAGCTGGTTCTGGACCGGGTGTGGGCGGGGGAGGAGAAAAAGCGCGACCGGTTAAAGCTGCTGGTACTGCCGTGGCTTATTATACTGGGTACTGCCGGCCCATATTGTGCGGTGTACGCCGCCACGCTGCTGCTTTCCTATGGATTCTGCATGGTGATGGACCGGAGAAAGAGCAGGGGCTGTCCGGGCAGAAGGGGACAGGGTTCCTGGGATACGCGGTATCTGGCCTATATGGCCTGCGCCCTGATTCCGCTTCTGCTGTATATGCTGAGCAATTCCATGGCGGTGGAGGAACACGCGGGAGCCACGGGACGTTCCCTTGGCACCATACTGGCTGAAAATCCCACATTTCCGGTCCGTTTTCTGTTAAAGTCCTTTTCGGGAGTCCTGGTGGGAGGGGAGGAACTTGAGCGTTTTATGGAAAAGGGCCTTCTCAGCAACCGGATGTGCTACGCCCTGGGCCTGTTTGTGGTCTGCGGCTATCTTATGGCCTTATGGCTTAATTTCCGGTTCCGCCTGTATGAGAGGACCATTATGCCTCTTATGCTCCTGGCAGGAGGCGGGATGAACCATGTAATCATCTTTATTTCCAGGTATATATTTGAGAAGGAAAACTATGCGCTGAGTTCCCGCTATGCCCTCCAGTTCCAGGTGGGAATATTGGGAATTATACTTACCTTTGCCCTGGTGTGGCAGCTGAGGGAGGGGACAAACAGGGGATACCGATGGCTCATGGCTCTATTCTGCCTTGCAATCCTTATGGGAAATGGTTATACTACTTATCGTGAGATCCAGAAAGCGCCCAGCAGGGAGGAAAGCTTTGAGAGGAAGGCCCGGCTGGCCCTGGAGGTTCCCGGAATGAGCCGGGAAGAACTGCGGGACAGGGGAGAAGAACTGGAGACAGAGTTTGAATACCGCAAAGGACTGGATAAGATACAGAGCGCATTCCGGATATTGGAAGAGAACAAGCTGAATGTGTTTCGGGAATACAATGGAGGACAGAGATGAAGGTAGTAATTTTAGCAGGAGGACTTGGTACCAGAATCAGTGAGGAGAGCCATCTGAAGCCAAAGCCGATGATAGAAATTGGCGGAAAACCCATATTGTGGCATATCATGAAGTATTATTCGGAATTCGGATTCCATGAATTCATTATCTGTCTGGGCTATAAGCAGTATGTGGTGAAGGAGTTTTTCGCAGATTATTTCCTTCACACCTCGGATGTGACATTTGATCTGGCCAATAATAAGATGGAAGTCCACAATAACTATTCCGAGCCCTGGAAGGTGACATTGGTGGATACCGGACTCAACACCATGACAGGGGGGCGTGTAAAGCGCATCCAGCCTTTTGTGGGGAATGAACCCTTTATGCTGACCTATGGAGACGGCGTGTCAACAGTGGATTTGAATGAACTGGTGCATTTCCATAAATCCCATGGCAGGACAGCTACCATCACAACGGTCAACATTGGCCAGATGAAGGGCGTCCTGGATATCGATGAAAATGATACGGTCCTTTCTTTCCGGGAAAAGGAGGACAATGACGGTGCCCTGATTAACGGCGGGTTCATGGTGATGAACCCTGAGATATTTAATTATCTGGAAGGGGATTCCACCGTATTCGAGCAGGGCCCCATGCAGAAGCTGGCGGCAGAGGGACAGCTTAAGTCCTTCTATCACGGCGGATTCTGGCAGTGCATGGATACCCAGCGCGAGATGAATAAGCTGGAGGGATTATGGCAGTCAGGTAAGGCGCCCTGGAAGATTTGGTAGAGGGGGAGTCGCGGGGGTCCGCATGGTTCCAGGCGTGCTTCCTGATGAAACACGCCTGGAATCATGCTGGGCTTCCTCGAATGCCGGAGGAAAGGGGCGCTGTGCGGAGGGGATGGAAGTGGCTAGGGTATGCGGATGGGTTTATGAGGATGACTGGAATTGGATGAGAGGATATTTTTATGAAGATGAAGGAATTGACGGATTTTTATAGAGATAAAAGGGTGCTTGTGACGGGGCATACCGGGTTTAAGGGGGCCTGGCTTTGCAGGATACTGGCACTTGCCGGGGCCCGGGTGACGGGGTATTCCCTTGAACCTCCTACGGATCCCAGCTTGTTTGAGATTGCCGGGCTGGAGGACAGGATGGACAGTGTGATCGGCGATATCCGTAACCTTAAGGGGCTTAGGGACGTGTTTGAACGGGTGAGGCCGGAGGTTGTGTTTCATCTGGCGGCCCAGCCCATTGTCCGGGATTCTTATAAGGATCCGGTGTATACCTATGAGACAAATGTCATGGGAACAGTGAATGTGATGGAGTGCGTCAGATTGACGGACAGTGTCCGCTCTTTCCTCAATGTGACTACGGACAAGGTGTACGAGAACCGGGAATGGGAGTATGGATACAGGGAATGCGATCCTCTGGATGGATACGATCCTTATTCCAACAGTAAGTCCTGCTCCGAGCTGGTAACTCACAGCTATCAGAAATCATTTTTCAGTGACGGGCGGTGTGCTGTTTCTACCTCCAGGGCCGGAAATGTCATTGGAGGCGGCGATTTTGCCAATGACAGGATTATACCTGACTGTATCAGGGCGGCTGCAACAGGGAAAGATATCATTGTAAGGAATCCCCATTCCACCAGGCCCTATCAGCTGGTGCTGGAGCCCCTTGCCGTGTATCTTACCATTGCCATGAGGCAGTATGAGGATGGACGGCACCAGGGATATTATAACGTGGGACCGGACGATAAGGACTGCGTGACCACAGGACTCCTGGTGGATATGTTCTGCCGGGCCTGGGGCGGGGATGTGAAGTGGGTGAATCAGTATGACGGAGGCCCTCATGAGGCCAATTTCCTGAAGCTGGATTGTTCCAGAATAAAGTCAGTATTTGGCTGGCGCCCCAGATATGGGGTGGAGGAAGCCGTCCAAAAGACGGTAGAGTGGTCCAGGGCTTATCTGGACGGCGAGGATATGCTGGAGGTTATGGACCGGCAGATAACAGAATTTTTTTCGTAAAGAGGAGAAATGAACATGGCATTTGAACATAAGACAGAGACAGAGGCAAGGCAGCAGATTCTGGACATGGTAGCCGAATACTGCGACACCTACCACAACAAAAAGGGGTCCTTTCAGGAGGGAGACCGCATCCCCTATGCTTCCAGGGTTTATGACCATAAGGAGATGGTAAACCTGGTGGACAGTTCGCTGGAGTTCTGGCTTACCTCCGGCAGGTACACCGATGAATTTGAGAAGAAGCTGGCAGGCTATCTGGGAGTGCGTTTCTGCTCCCTGGTGAATTCCGGTTCCTCCGCCAATCTGGCGGCCTTTATGACGCTGACCTCCCCTTTGCTGGGTGAGCGCAGGGTAAAGAGGGGGGATGAAGTCATCACGGTTGCCTGCGGGTTTCCAACCACAGTGGCTCCTGCTATCCAGTACGGCGCGGTGCCGGTGTTCGTGGATGTGGCCATCCCTCAGTATAACATCGATGCAACAAAGCTGGAAGAGGCCCTGTCCGAAAAGACAAAGGCGGTGATGATTGCCCACACCCTTGGAAATCCCTTCGATTTAAGGACAGTGAAGGCATTTTGTGAGAAACATAATCTGTGGCTGGTGGAGGACAACTGCGACGCTCTGGGTACCCAGTATACCATGGAAGAGGATGGAAAGGAAGTAACCCGTTTTACGGGCACCATCGGTGACATCGGCACATCCAGCTTCTATCCTCCCCATCACATGACGATGGGCGAGGGAGGCGCCGTGTATACGGACAATCCCCTTCTCAATAAAATTATCCGGTCCTTCCGCGACTGGGGCCGCGACTGCGTATGCCCCTCAGGCCGTGACAACATGTGCGGACACCGGTTTGACCGGCAGTTCGGGGAGCTTCCTCTGGGGTATGATCACAAATACGTGTATTCCCATCTCGGGTATAACCTGAAGGCAACGGACATGCAGGCCGCCATTGGCTGCGCCCAGCTGGATAAATTTCCCTCCTTTGTGGAGCGGCGGCGCCATAATTTTGACCGACTGAAGGCAGGGCTTGAAGGAACAGAGAATCAGCTGATTCTCCCGGAAGCCTGCCCGCATTCCAGGCCAAGCTGGTTCGGTTTTCTGATTACATGCAGGGAAGGCGTGGATCGGAATAAGATTGTCCGGTATGTGGAGAAAAAGGGTGTGCAGACCAGAATGCTGTTTGCGGGCAATCTGACAAAGCATCCATGTTTTGATGAAATGCGGGCAGCGGGCCAGGGATACCGCATTGTGGGAAGCCTGGACAACACGGACCGCATAATGTCCGACACATTCTGGGTGGGTGTGTATCCGGGAATGACAGACGGTATGATCGACTATATGGCCAGGACGATTAAGGAAGCAGTGGAGTGCGCATAGGGACTCTGCGGCACAGTTTGGGCACCGTGCCAAAAACACGGCAGGAATAAAGGGCAGGAGCACTGATTATGATGGAAACCTATGATATGAGCCGGGTCCATGAGGCTAACTTGACTATATTAAAAGAGATAGACCGGATTTGCCGTAAGTATAATATCCGCTACATGCTGGACGCAGGCACCCTCATAGGTGCCGTACGCCATAAGGGATTCATTCCCTGGGATGATGACGCGGATGTGGCGTTTACCAGAAACCAGTATGAAGCGTTCATGAAGGTGGCTCCAAGGGAGCTGCCGGATACCATGGAGCTTTTGGAGCCGGACAGTTACAGGGGCGGAAAGGCATTTTATGATTTCACACCCAGAATCATTTACAAGAAAAGCAAATGCCATGAGGACAGCTTGGAGATGCAGTACTATGAGGGAAAGCTGAACCATATATGGGTGGATTTGTTCATTCTGGACAAGCTTCCTGCCTCCAGGGCGGGGGAGGAATTTACCCGCTTCCTGCACAAGGCGGTGTATGGCATGGCCATGGGGCACAGGTATAAGCTGGATTTTGGTAAATACAGCATGATTCACAAGATATTCGTGGGAGGGCTGGCAGCCGTGGGCCGTCTGGTACCCATGAAGCTTATCTTTGCCATGCAGAAGGCCGCTGCCCTGAAGGACAGGCGCAGCAAGGGGAGCCTGCGCTATTACAGCAACTATCAGCCGGATTATCTGTATGTGACTGTGGATAAGTCCTGCTGCGACCAGGTGGAGGATGCGGATTTTGAGGATACCCGTCTGATGATTCCGAAGGGATGGCACCAGATACTGACAGAGGTGTATGGAAATTACATGGAAATGCCGCCGGAGGACAAACGGGTGCCCACCCACTCCAGCCAGCAAATCCGTATTTTTGATTAGAATGTGCCGGAACAGGGGGCAGACACGCACTGGGGGGATGACGGCAGAGAGATTGACAGCATATTTTAATATGCCCCAGGAAAGGATTACAGACAAAAGAGATGGACAGGTTGTTATCAGTTGTGGTATCGGTCTACAACGAAGAAAAGGCATTGGAAGAATTTTACAGGGAAACCACAAAGGTGTTGAGGCAAATCAGCTGGGGCTATGAGCTGCTTTTTGTCAATGACGGCAGCAGGGATGGAAGCCAGGATATACTGGACCGGCTGGCCGCGTCCGATTCAAGGGTCAGGGTGATAAGCTTTTCCAGGAACTTTGGACATGAGGCGGCCATGATAGCGGGACTGGACTACAGCAGGGGAGACGGCATTATCTGTATGGACGCGGACCTGCAGCATCCCCCGGAGTGTATACCGGATATCCTGGCTAAGTTTGAGGAAGGATATCAGGTCATCAACATGGTCCGCACCAGAAACAGAACAGCAGGACTGGTGAAGAATATCACATCCTCCGGCTTTTACTGGCTTATCAACCGGATCTCAGATGTACACTTTGAGGCAAATGCCTCTGACTTTTTTGCGGTCTCCCGCCATGTGGCCCAGGTGCTGAAGGACAGCTACAGGGAAAAGGTGCGTTTCCTCAGAGGCTATGTGCAGAACGTGGGCTTTAAGAAAACCGCCGTTGAGTATGAAGCAAGGGCCCGGGTGGCAGGGGAGAGCAAATACAGTATCAAGAAGCTGTTCGTGTTCTCCATCAATACAATCCTGTGCTTTTCCAACATGCCCCTGAAGCTTGGAATTTACGCGGGCATATTCTCGGCCCTGCTGGGCTTCGCCGTCATGATATACACTCTTTGTACCAGAAAAGGGGCTCCCAGTGGCTATGCCACCATTGTGGTATTGATTTGCTTTATGTTTGCCATGATGTTTGTGATTATCGGCATTATCGGTGAGTATATTGCGATTCTGTTTACGGAGCTGAAGGACAGGCCTATTTATATTGTGGATCGGATGGAGAATATGGACCAGGGAGAAAATGTGGACCAGACCGCCAGTATCACAGACCGGACAGAAAATAGAAACCAGACAAAGAATGCTCATTAGAAAAAAGTTATAATATTAATAGGACCGTTGCGGCTGTGTGCATCATCAGGCACTTGCCGCTGCGGTCTTTTAATTGCGTCGCTATACTAACTCCACTTCAATCCCCAAACTTTCAAGCCGATCCACATATTCCACATCCAGTTCTCTGCCCACGATAATTCGATTGATACAGTCCAGCTGGCTGATATTAATGAAAGCGCTGGCCTGGAATTTAGTGTGATCGCAAAGAAGAATAACCTCCTTGCCAGATTTGATATATTGCTTTTTTATTCTGGATTGGGAGGTGGGATTCGGTGGATGAGTATATATTGGAACTCAGGAATATCACGAAGCGTTTTCCAGGCGTAGTTGCTTTAAATGGCGTTCAGTTCCAGCTGAAGCAGGGTGAAATACATGCATTAATGGGTGAAAATGGCGCAGGAAAATCCACACTGATTAAGGTTATTACCGGAGTACATGAGCCGGAAGAGGGAGACATCCTGATTAATGGCAGGAAGGCGGTATTTAAAAATACCAATGATTCGGCAGCCAACAGTATCGCGGCCATTTATCAGCACAGCACGGTCTATCCGTATCTGAGTGTAACAGAAAATATATTTATCGGTCATGAGTCACTGACAAAGGCAGGGTCTATTAAATGGAATGAGATGCATGCCAGGGCAAAGGAGCTTCTGCTCAGTCTGGGATGCGGCATCAATCCCAGGACAAGAATGGTGAATCTAAGTGTGGCGGAGCAGCAGATTGTAGAGATTTCAAAAGCAGTTTCCTCCAAAGCCAGGATTGTCATCATGGATGAGCCAACTGCTGCCCTGTCCAAGCGGGAATGTGAGGAACTGTACCGCATTACGGAAAAGCTAAAGGCCGAGGGAACTTCCATCATATTTATTTCTCACAGAATGGAGGATATGTACAGACTGGCGGACCGGGTCACTGTATTTAGGGATGCCAGATATATAGGTACATGGGATGTGGATAGGATTTCCAAGGATGAGCTGATATCAGCCATGGTTGGACGTGAGGTTACGCAGCTGTATCCGAAACAGGCGGTTCCGATCGGCGGGACGGCCCTTGAAGTAAAAGGACTTACAAAGAAAGGATATTTTAAGGACATCAGCTTTGATGTGAAGAAAGGGGAGATATTCGGACTTACAGGTCTGGTGGGGGCGGGACGTTCCGAGGTATGTCAGGGGATATGCGGTCTTTTAAAGCCGGATTCAGGAAAATTATACGTAGGAGGGGAGGAATGCATCTTTACTCATCCGTCCCAGGCATTAAAGAAGGGGGTGGGCTATCTGCCGGAGGACAGGCAGCAGCAGGGGCTGATTCTCTCGTGGGAGCTGTACAGGAATATGACTCTCTCTACACTGGATAAATATAATCGTTTGATTGGTATTGATACGGGAAGGGAGCGGCAGACGGGAAAGGAGCTTTGTGAGAAGCTTCAGATTAAAGCCAAGAGTATATTTTCCAGAGCGGATTCACTGTCAGGAGGCAATCAGCAGAAAGTGGTATTTGCAAAGCTTCTGAACTCAGATGTGAACATCCTGTTGCTGGATGAGCCCACAAAGGGTGTGGATGTAGGCGCAAAGGCCCAGATATACTCAATTATGTCCGACCTGGCCGCCCAGGGATATGCCATTATTTTGGTCTCTTCCGAGATGCCTGAGGTCATGTCTATGGCAGATAGGATTGGTGTCATGCATGAAGGGCATCTGGCGGCAATTTTTGATGCCTCTCATGTGACTCAGGAGGAGATACTGGCGGCAGCCATGACCGCCAAAGATGAAGATTTGAAAGAGGGAGCGTGAGATGGATGAAAAGCATTTCAAAAGACTTTGATTTAAAACGCTTTGTGTCTCACAATATAAGGGAACTTACGCTTTTCGCAATCCTTATTGTCATTTCAATCCTGGTACAGGTAAGGACAGGGGGACGTTTTTTGTCCGGCTCCAACTTAAATGACCTGCTGCGGGAGACTGCCATCCTTATGATGGTATCTGTTGGTATGATGATGGTCATACTGACAGGATGCATTGATTTGTCTCTGGGTTCCACCATGGGTTTGGCAGGGATGATATGTGCCCTGACCTTAAGGGACCACAGGGAGACACCTATTATAGTAATCGTGCTGATAGCATTGGGAATTGGCCTTTTGGCGGGGCTGCTGAATGGTTTTATTGTGGCTAAACTGAGAATCTTTCCACTGATAGGTACTCTGGGGGTATGTGACATGCTGAGAGGCCTGGTGTATGTGTTCAGTAAGGGTGCATGGGTAGGCCAGGGAGATATGACCCAGGAATTCATGAGTATATCCACGGGCAAGGTTTTAGGAATCAACAATCTGGTATTCATAGCAATCATCATAACAATTATGGGGTACATATTCCTGCAGTATTTCAGAAACGGAAGATATATGTATGCAGTTGGAAACGATGCGCTTTCTGCCAAGATAAGCGGTATTAATCCGGTAAAGACTAAATTTCTGGCTTATGTGATTAATGGTATGATAGCGGGCCTGGCAGGAATGCTGTGGATATGTAAGTTCGGCAACGCGCAGGGCGAGTCGTGCAGCGGCTATGAATTAAACGTAATTGCATCCGTGGTATTGGGAGGAGTGTTTATCACCGGAGGTTCCGGAAAAGTGGGCGGCGTGGTATTGGGAGTGCTGCTTTTTGGAACACTGAATAATATTCTGCCATTGATACAGGTTTCTTCATTTTGGCAGATGGGTATCAAAGGTTTTGTCATCATTGCATCTGTTGTAATCAACTCTATTACGCAGCAGCATATGGACAAGAAGGCATTGCAGGGGAGGGATTAATTATGGAAGGAACAGCAAAGATAAAATCCCATTCCTTAAAATCCGTTTTATTCCAATGGGAAACAATGATATTTGTAATATTCATTATCATAAATATAATCAACATCAACCTGTCCAGTAATTATCTGAACTTTAACAATATGATGAACAATATGGTGGTGTTCATGGATAAGGCCCTTATGGTATTTACCACCATGATGGTACTTCTCTTGGGAGAGATAGATATCTCCATAGCGTCCATCATGTGTCTTTCAGGATGCTGCACAGGCGTTGCGTTCGAGGCGGGGCTGCCTATTGTTCCGGCTATGATGGCGGGACTGCTGGTGGGGGCTGCCTGCGGCTTCTTTAACGGGATTTTGCTGGTGGCGTTTCCTGATTTGAATTCCACCATTGTTACGCTGGGCAATCAAATCCTGTTTCGGGGAATTGCCTATATGATACTGGAGGATAAACCCATTACATCCATTTCTTCCAAGATGTCGTTCCTGGCATGGAGCAAGGTGGCGGGGATTCCGTTGATTCTGATTGTATTTCTGGTTCAAACATTGGTATTTGCATTTGTAATTCACAGGACAAAATTTGGACGCTCTCTGTATGCCATTGGAAGCAATGCCAAGGCCAGCAGGTTTTCTGGTATCAAGACCAATCGGATTAAGGTACTGGTGTTTACACTCAGCGGATTGTGCGCGGGTTTTGCGGGGCTTTTCCTTATCTCCAAGCTGGGAAGTGCAAGAGCCAGCATCGCAAAGGGATACGAGATGGAAGTTATAGCAATGGCAATTCTGGGCGGGGTCAGTACCGCGGGAGGAAAGGGCAAGGTTCTGGGCGCTGTTCTGGGGGTGTTTTCAATCGGATTCCTGCGCTATGGCCTTGGAATTGTAAATGTTTCATCGCAGATTCTCATGATTATTATTGGAGCGCTGCTGGTAGTGGCGGTGGCGATTCCAAATTTGAAGGAAGTGATTTCTGAATCTGCCTCAGGCGGGTGGATTAGACTACGTGTCATACATAACAAACAAAAATAATGAAGGAGGAAAAAGATTATGAAGAAACGTACATTATCACTTATGCTCGCGGCAGCTATGGTACTGGGGAGCCTGACCGGATGCGGCACCGGGCAGAAGGAAGAGAGCAAAGAAACAGCGGCTGTTACGGAGGCAGCCAAGGCTGGAGAAGATGCGGCCGCTGCAGCGGCACAGGAAGCTGGGACACAGGCAGAAGATGGGGAGAAAAAGGTATATGCATTTGTATCCAAGACAGCAGCGGACCCCATATTCCTTCTGATGTTTGACGGATACAAGGCAGCCTGTGACAAGCTTGGAGTAGAAGCTGTATACCGTGGGGCTGATCAGCCGACAGCGGAAAAGGAAATTGAAATCATTACCCAGCTTATCGCTCAGAACGTAGATGCCATTACAGTGATTGGCGCTGACTTTAATGCACTGCAGCCTATTCTTAAACAGGCAATGTCTCAGGGAATTGCGGTGAATTCCGTGGACACCGCAGTGAACCCTGAAAGCCGTCAGGTACATGTGGAGCAGTGCAGCATTGACGAGGTGGGAAGGGCCCAGATGCAGTCCGCCCTGGCAATCTGCAAAGGACCGGGAAGCTCAGGAAAGATTGGCATACTCTCAGCAAACCCTGAATCCCAGCTTCATGCCGACTGGTGCAAGGCAATGCTTTTGGAGGTTGAGGAACATCCTGAGGACTATAAGAACATCGAAGTGCTGGATATCGCCTATGGCGATGACCTTCCGGATAAATCCACAAGCGAAGCCCAGGCCATGCTTCAGAACAATCCGGACCTTAAGGCAATCATCTCCCCCACGACGGTAGGCATACTGGCAGCGGCCAAGGTGATTCAGGACCAGGGTTCTGACTGCAAGGTAACAGGTGTCGGCCTGCCTTCTGAGATGGCGCCGTATATTGAAAATGGAATCTGCTACGATGCCTATCTGTGGAATCCTCTGGACCAGGGAGCGTTAGGAGCATACTCTGCCCATGCGCTGGTAACAGGAGCTGCAACCGGCAGGGTTGGGGACATTGTGGATGCCGGCGACTTGGGAAAATTCACTATCGAAGAGTACTATGACGGAGGAACTCAGGTACTTTTAGGAGAGCCGCTGCGGTTTGACAAGGATAACATTGCCCAGTGGAAGGATAAATTTTAACAGGAACCCCATTTTTGTATCAGAGAGGAGGCTGCCCGTGGAAACGAGTGGTCTCTTTTTTACGCTGTCTGGTTTTCGGAGCTGCTATATATGGAGATATATGGCGGGGGGAATTCCAGCACTTTCTGTTTATGGAAATTTAATTCTTCCTTTCTTGACAATCCATGGCATATGTGTTTATAATTGGGTTCGTGACATATTGTCACAAATGATATTATGTCACCAAAAGGAATATGATTGTACCATACAAAAGAGGGCTAGGAGGCTGGATTCATGCCTACACAACGATTTTTGAAACTAAAGGAAGAGAAGAAGCAGGCAATACTGGAGGCAGCGGTCCACGAATTCTCAAGGGTTCCTTATTCATCTGCATCCATTAACCAGATTATCAAGGAGGCAGACATATCCAGGGGAAGCTTTTATACATATTTTGAAGATAAGGACGACCTGATGCGGTATATGCTCAGAGGCTTCAGGGATAACTGCCAGGAGAGAATCTTCAGAACCCTGAAGGAGCAGGAGGGGAATCCCTTTGGAACCGCCCTTAAGCTGCTGGAGGCAGTGGTGGATGAGGACCATGGCGGTTTGGGCTACAAGATGTACAGGAACATGCTGTCGGATTTAAGCGTGGTGGACCAGAACCATTTATTTGGAATCAAGGGTTTTTTGCTTCAGGATGAGTCCTATCGTGAGTTCGTCCAGAAGCTTTATGAAGGAATTGACAGGGAACGTTATCCCATTGATGAAGAGAACCTGGCATATCTGGTGGATATGGCCATGATTATTATCATCAGAGCCGTAACGCTGTATTATAAGAATGTGGTGGACCGGGAAAAACTTCTGGAAGTGTCAAAGAAGGAAATGCTCATATTGGAATACGGTGTATGCCGGAACATCGGAAGCTGATGTGAAAGGGAAACACAGAAAAGAGGAGAGAAGATATGAAAAATTTAAAGAACAGGAAATATGGGTACAGGGCGGCAGCTGTTCTGTCAGCCATCACCATGGCCGGAGCAATGCCCATAACATCATTTGCAAGGAATGCAAGCAAGCCGGATGATGCCCATGTTATCGCAGAGCCGCCTGCACCGGATATTAACAAGGATTTAAGCCCTGAATTCGCATACAGTGAGGATAAATGGGCATCCCTCAGGGATAATGTGCTCGAATTCGGGGAGTTAAAGGATTTAGTGCACGAGTACAACCCAACGGTCCGCAGCAACCGGTCTACCTATAAGGATCAGAAGGGCAAGGACCTGAATGCGGCCTATGATGATTATATGGATGACATTGATGCCATCTGGAATAATGCAGACAGCGACGACGACGTGGCATGGGCCACTGCCAGGTTCCAGGTTGGCGTGCTCCAGCAGCAGGCCGACAATAACTATCAGGATGCCGACATGGAAAAGATTCAGTATGACCAGACAGAGGCAGGACTTGTGTATCAGGCCCAGCAGCTCATGGTGACTTATGAGCAGTCACGGTATAATATGGAAAATCTTCAAAGCGCCAGAAATCTGCTTAAGGCCCAGTACGAGGCAACCGTGGCCCGTCAGGCCGCCGGCATGGCAACCCAGGCAGATGTGCTGAGCGCGTTAAAGAGCGTACAGGACCAGGATACGGCCATTTTGTCTGCGCAGAAGTCTGCTGACAATGTCCACAGAAGCCTTTGCCTGATGCTGGGATGGGCGGTGGACGGACAGCCTGAGATTAGGGATGTGCCGGAGCCGGATTTGAACCGGATTGCTTCCATGAATCCGGAAGCTGATATGGAGACTGCCATCTCAAACAATTACGATGTGAAATATTATGAGAAGAAGGCCGGCAACCTGACCAGCCAGTATCTGATTGAGTCCAATCAGGCACAGCTTCAGGATGCAAGAGACAAAGCGGCCAAATCTCTTAGAAACCAGTACAATACAGTGCTTACCAACCGGGATTCCCTGAACGCGGCCGTGATGGCCCTGGATGTTGCCTTCGTTAACCTGAACACGGCCACGGCCAAGAGGGCGGTAGGCGAGATTACAGAGCTGGAATACCAGAGCGCGCTTAACAGCTATGTGTCCGCCAAGAACAGTGTGGAGACAGATAAGCTTCAGCTTCTGCTGGCCATGGAAGCCTATGATTGGAATGTAAAAGGTCTCACAACCTCCAATTAGGCCGGTTGAAGAAAGGTAAGGAGGTTGAACAGATGAACATGAACAGACGAAAAGGTCTCATGGCTTTGTCACTGGCAGCCGTGATGACGGCGGGCAGCACAGCCGTGGCACTGGCCGATGAGCCGGGGGTGGTGCCGGGTGAGACGTACACAGAAGCCATGGCCCGTCTCCAGGACAGCCACATGGAGTACGATGAATTGACAGAACTTATAAAGAATTACTATGCCCCCATAAAAAGCGCATATTCCATGATTGATACCATGGAGGAGGACCAGGGAAGCATTGCAACGGCCATGCGCGTGGTGGCTGATGATTATATGTCCCAGGCAGACCAGCTGGCAGATGTGTTGGGCAGCGGAAATCCCGCTGTCATGCAGGTGGTGGGGGGAGCCAGGATGCTGCGTTCCAGCGCAGGCTCCATGGATCGCGCCATTGAGCGCAGCAAGTCCAGCAGGAGTGTGGACCGCCAGGTGAACATGATTGTGTCCGGCGCGGAAACCCTGATGAACCAGTATGAGTATTATCTGGCTCAGAGAACCGTGGTAGCCAAGGCATTGGAGATAGCCCGGACAGCCCAGGCCATACAGCAGACCATGCAGGCCCAGGGGCTTGCGGTGGATGCAGATGTGCTTTCGGCGGCAGCCCAGCTGTCCTCGGCAAAATCCCAGCTGGAGAGTATAGACGCGGGAATTGACCAGATATATAAGACGCTTTGCTACTATACCGGATGGGACAAAGGCGCGGATACTGTCATTGGCCCGGTTCCGGCAGCCGACCCGTCGGTTATCGGAACCCTGGATCTGGCATCTGACAAGGAAACCGCGGTGAACAATAATTACAGCCTGATCAGCATGCGGAGCGGCTCAGGGGCGGGAATGAGCGATTTCCAGGTCCGCACCACCAAAGGAATGACACAGAAGGCAAACAAGATGCGTACCGTGGACTATTCAGAGGATCAGCTCCGTTCTGATATGCAGACACTGTACGACACCATACTGGAGAAAAAGGCGGCCTATGATTCAGCTTCCACTGCTTACCAGAGCGCCCAGCTCACATGGAATGCAGCGCAGATTCAGAGGCAGAACGGCACGCTGAGTCAGATTCAGTTCATGCAGCAGGAGCTGGCGTATCTCCAGGCACAGTCCGGGTTTAAGTGTGCAGACCTGAATCTCCAGCAGGCACTGCGAAATTATCAGTGGGCTGTAAAAGGCGTCAGCGTAAGCGCCGGTTAAATGTAAATTACAGGAAAACCCTATTTTTACCAGTTTTGTTGCAGTTGCAATAAAATAACGGCGAAAATAGGGATTTTCTCTGACTTTTAGTTTGAAATTTACAAAAACAATATAAAATTAATACGTTAATCTCTTGTATTTAGAGGAAAAAAATGTTATTCTAAATACATAGGGGCATGTATAATTATTCAGGGGAGGGTGGTAACCAGTAGCCGGTTTTGTTTTGAATTGAGGTGATTCTATGTTAACGAAACAAGTTGACAGCAGGGAACGGGTCTTTAGGCCAATTCCCATTTCTTATTTAATTCAGACAGCAAATCAATTTGACTGCGATATTTTTGTCACCAGCGATAAGCATACAGCGAATGTCAAGCAATATGACGAAGTAAAGAATCTTAGAATGACAGGTTTTCTGACTTTTTACTTTAAGGGAAGTGACGAGACAGAGGCCGAGGACAGGATTCAGAAGATTCTGTGGGAGGATAATGAAGGATAAGGAGAGTACATAATTATGTGTGTACAAAATTAAACGAGGACAGGGAGACCGGTCCTCGTTTATTGTTGTGCGCCTGGCGGCGCACGTTTCTAACGGGTGAAAGTCCTGAATCCACCTGGTAGCGGGAAGGATA
>OWIL01000006.1_pt1 | contig 143552 bp, 140 predicted proteins | sample 1732871 | NCBI WGS metagenome assembly OWIL01 (sample SAMN05065763, study PRJEB22554) | human gut metagenome | biome: ENVO:2100002; feature: ENVO:00000062; material: ENVO:00002003 | host: Homo sapiens | place: USA
GTACGGTGGTGTGAGAGGTCGGAAGGCGAAATAATCGCCTTCCTCCTACTCGATTGTTTGCGCGTCATGGGCGCGCTCTAACGGGTGAAAGTCCCGAATACGCCTAGGCAACAAGAAAGTGTTTCCGGATAAGGCTGTTTTTAGACGGTGGGGTATGGATATTGCCTGTTTTACGTCTGGATTGTACACATAACCCTGATTGGCCAGATGTTATAATGAATCCATATGATATAAATACATAAGGAGGGGCATATGGAGAGAACAATGTGCAGCAGTGCGGATAAAAAGCTGCAGGAGTTTCTGGAATCAGTGCAGGAGGACCATTCCCACCGCAGAATGGTCCAACAGGAGGTAAAATGCGGTTTCGGCCTGGACGGAGTGTGCTGCAGGCTCTGTTCAAATGGTCCGTGCCGCATATCAAAGGCAAGACCCAAAGGAGTATGCGGCGCGGACAGGGATACCATAGCGGCAAGGAATTTCCTGCGCTCCGTGGCAGCCGGTTCAGGCTGCTACATCCACGTGGCGGAACAGGCAGCCAAAGAATTAAAATCAGCAGCACTGACAGGAAGAACATTGAGGGGGATTTCCGCGCTTCGCAGCCTGTGCAGTGAGCTGGGCATTGACGGTGCGGATGATTCTGAAAAGGCGCTTTGCCTGGCCGAGGCAGTATTGGAGGATTTGCATAGGCCCTGTGATGAGAAAATGCGGCTTACAAAAAAGCTTGCCTATGGAAAGCGGACCGGGTTATGGGAAAAGGCAGGCATTCTTCCCGGGGGAGCCAAGGATGAGATATTTAATGCAGTCCTGAAGACTTCCACCAATCTGAATTCAGATCCCATGGACATGCTGGCCCAATGCCTGCGGCTGGGGATTTCCACAGGAGTATATGGACTTGTGCTGGTCAACCGCCTGAACGACATCCTGATGGGGGAACCTGAATTAGGCTTTGACCCGGTGGGGATGCGGGTGATTGACCCGGAATGCATCAACATCATGGTTACAGGGCATCAGCACTCCATGTTCGCAGGCCTGACGGAACTGCTGGAACGTCCTGAGATAAAGGCAATGGCAGAAAAAGCGGGAGCCAGGGGAATCCGGATTGTCGGATGTACCTGTGTGGGGCAGGATTTCCAGGCCAGAGGCCGCCGCTATGAAGATGTGTTCTGCGGACATGCGGGCAATAACTACAGCAGCGAGGCAGTACTGATGACCGGCTGCATTGACCTTGTGGTATCGGAATTCAACTGTTCCCTTCCTGGAATTGAGCCTGTCTGTGAAAAGCGTTCCATCCCCATGCTTTGTCTGGATGATGTGGCAAAGAAAAAAGGCGCCCGGTACCTGCCATATAGCGCGGCGGAGCGGGAGGATGTAAGCATAAATGTGATTGCGGCCGCCATTGCATCCTATGCGGGGCGTGTAAAAACAGGAAAACGGCAGAATCCCATGGAAGGGCACGGATGCGGCGAGGCGATTACAGGGGTTACGGAAATGACCTTAAAAGGAGCATTGGGAGGAAGCTTCGTTCCTCTGGCGGATTTAATTGCCGCCGGCAGAATAAAGGGAGTGGCGGCGGTTGTGGGCTGCTCCAATCTGAGGGCCAGGGGCCATGACGTATTTACGGTGGAACTGGTAAAAAAGCTGATTGCTAAAGACATACTGGTGCTTTCGGCGGGATGTACCTGCGGAGGTCTGGAAAACTGCGGCCTTATGAGCCGCAAAGCTGCCGGAATGGCCGGCCCGGGCTTATCCGGTGTGTGTCAGAATCTTGGCATTCCTCCTGTACTCAATTTCGGTCCCTGTCTTGCCATCGGCAGGATTGAGGCTGTTGCAGGGGAACTGGCAGGAATCCTGGGCGTGGATTTGCCCCAGCTGCCGGTTGTGGTTTCCGCACCTCAATGGCTGGAGGAACAGGCCCTGGCGGACGGGGCCTTTGCCCTGGCCCTTGGCTTTCACCTGCATCTGGGCCTGGCGCCCTTTGTGACAGGCAGTCCGGTTATCATGGATGTGCTTTGTAATAAAATGGAAGAGATGACCGGCGGAAAGCTTTTTGTGGAAACTGAGATTGATCAAGCAGCAAATCAGATTGAGGCAGTCATAATGGACAAGAGAAGGGGGCTGGGATTTAATGAGTGACAGGTGCATGAAAAGCGTTCCCGTATCCCTGAATAATCCTTCAATTGAAAAAAATCAGGATCTCTGTGCAGACTGCGGCCATTGCCTGGCCGTGTGCTCGGAAGAAATCGGCGTTGCCCGGCAATGGGCAGATAAAAGTGCAGACGCTTTTTCCTGCATCCACTGCGGGCAGTGCGCGGCAGTCTGTCCGGAGCGGGCAATCCGCGGTAAAAGCCACTGGAGAGAGGTGGTCAGGGCAATCAATGACCCGCAGAAGATTGTTGTTTTTTCTACGGCTCCATCTGTTCGTGTGGGATTGGGGGAGTGCTTCGGAGGACGGCCCGGAGACTTTGTGGAAGGCCGTATGGTATCGGCCCTCAGGGAGCTGGGGGCGGATTATGTACTGGACGTGGCATTTTCGGCAGATTTGACAATCATGGAAGAAGGAACGGAATTTCTCAGGCGTTTTCTGACCGGGAGCCATCCGCTGCCCCAGTTTACAAGCTGTTGTCCGGCCTGGGTAAAGTATGTGGAAACATTTCATCCTGAACGGATTGGATGCCTGTCCAGTGCAAAAAGTCCCATCAGCATGCAGGGAGCACTGATAAAAACATATTTTGCCCGGGAGCAGGGGATTGACCCCGGACGGATTGTGAATGTCGCGGTTGCCCCCTGTACAGCCAAGAAGTTTGAGATATCCAGGGAGGAACTGTGTTCTTCCGGAATATACCAGGGCATACCAGGGCTTATGGATAATGATTATGTGCTGACAACCAGGGAACTGGCAGAATGGATTACGGAATCAGGCATTGAATTTTACGGCCTGGACCCATCTTCCTTTGACTCCCTGATGGGAGAAGGAAGCGGGGCAGGCGTGATTTTCGGCAATACGGGAGGCGTCATGGAAGCCGCCCTGCGCATGGCGTATTCCGTTGTAAGCGGAAAGGAGCCAATGGACCTGCTGCTTAAGTACCGGCCTGTCAGGGGGCTGGATCAGGTAAAGGAGACCGTGGTGTCCCTTGGAGGACGGGATGTGCGCGCCGCGGTTATCTACGGTACCAGGGCAGCGGAGCAGCTGATTGAGACAGGGAACATTGACTCCTATGATTTTGTGGAGGTAATGACCTGTCCCGGAGGGTGTATCAGCGGCGGCGGACAGCCGGACAACGGCGTTCTGCCGGTTCCGGACCGGCTGAGAATGGAAAGAATTAAATCTCTCTATCGGGCGGATGAACAGAGAATGGTCAGGAGTTCCCTTGATAACCGGGAAATAAAGCGTCTGTATGAAAGATTCCTGGGAGAACCCATGGGCGAGCTGGCACAGACACTGCTTCACACCTGTTATCACAGCAGAAAAGGCGGAAAATAAACACAGAACGATCTTAGGTATACGAAAAAGTGCAATATTTGGATAAAATCGGCTTGTATCTCCAATTCTGTCAGTATATAATAAAGACGTATGCTTAAATACACCAAGGAAAGGGGTAAATTATCATGGGATTTATCGATTTAGTTAAAGCTCGTGCCAGGGCTGACAAAAAGACCATAGTACTGCCAGAGTCTATGGACAGGAGAACCTGGGAGGCGGCCGAAACGATATTAAAAGAGGACATCGCCAATCTGATTATCATAGGAACACCGGAGGATATTGCAGACCACAGCAAGGGACTGGATGTATCAGGAGCAACAGTGATCAATCCTCAGACCTATGAGAAGACTCAGGAGTATATTGATTTATTTGTAGAGCTGAGGAAATCGAAGGGAATGACACCGGAAAAGGCAAAGGAAATCATCATGTCCGATTATGCCTACTACGGCTGTCTTATGATTAAAAACGGAGACGCGGACGGATTGGTTTCCGGCGCCTGCCACTCCACGGCCGACACATTAAGGCCATGCCTGCAGATTGTCAAGACAAAACCAGGCACAAAACTGGTATCCGCATTCTTCCTCATGGTAGTTCCGGACTGCGAGTACGGAGCAGATGGAACCTTTATTTTTGCCGATTCAGGACTGAACCAGAACCCGAATCCGGAAGAGCTGGCAGCAATCGCCAAATCATCGGCTGATTCATTTGAACTGCTGGTGCAGAAGGAGGCAAGGGTTGCCATGCTGTCCCATTCAACCAAGGGATCTGCTAAGCATCCCGATGTGGACAAGGTAGTGGAAGCCACCAGAATCGCAAAAGAGCTTTATCCGGAGCTGAAGCTGGACGGGGAACTCCAGTTAGATGCAGCCCTTGTACCGGAGGTTGCTTCCTCAAAGGCGCCGGGCAGCGAAGTGGCAGGCAAGGCAAATGTACTGATGTTCCCGGATCTGGATGCCGGTAATATCGGATACAAGCTGGTTCAGAGACTGGCTAAGGCAGAGGCTTACGGCCCTGTTACCCAGGGAATCGCAAAGCCGGTTAACGATTTATCCAGGGGTTGTTGTGCAGATGATATTGTGGGTGTAGTAGCAATTACAGCCGTTCAGGCACAGGCTGAATAGGCCGGAATAAAGGAGGAGATATCAATGAATATATTAGTTATTAACTGTGGGAGCTCATCATTAAAGTATCAGCTGATTGATTCGGCATCAGAGGCTGTGCTTGCAAAGGGACTTTGCGAAAGAATCGGTATTGAGGGAAGCCAGATTACTTATCAGCCGGCAGGAGGAGAAAAGGAGGTAACCGTTTCTCCCATGCCTACCCATACTCAGGCTATCCAGATGGTATTAGATGCCCTGACCAATGATAAGACAGGCGTGATTAAGAGCCTGGACGAAGTAGGGGCAGTGGGTCACAGAATCGTTCATGGAGGAGAAGCATTTACCGCCTCTACCCTGATTACGGAAGATGCAGTTAAGGCGATTGAGGAGTGCAGCGATTTGGCGCCTCTTCACAATCCTGCCAACCTGATCGGCATCCGTGCCTGCCAGGAACTGATGCCCAACACTCCAATGGTAGGTGTGTTTGATACAGCCTTCCATCAGACCATGCCGGAGAAAGCATACCTGTATGGACTTCCCTACGAGTATTATGAGAAATACAAGGTGAGAAGATACGGTTTCCACGGGACAAGCCACAGCTATGTGTCAAAGAGAACGGCAGAGATCCTTGGACGTCCTTATGATTCCCTTAAAACAGTGGTTTGCCACCTGGGCAACGGCTCCAGCATCTCAGCTGTCCTCAACGGAAAATCCGTGGACACCAGCATGGGACTGACTCCATTAGAGGGACTTGTGATGGGAACCAGAAGCGGCGATGTGGATCCGGGCGCCCTGCAGTTCATCATGCACAAAGAGAATATGGACATTGACCAGATGTTAAACGTACTGAACAAGAAGTCAGGCGTATACGGTATGTCCGGTGTTTCCAGCGACTTCCGCGATGTGGAGAACGCTGCAAATGAAGGCAATAAGAAGGCAGAAGCCGCACTGGAATCATTTGCCTACCGTGTAGCTAAATACGTGGGAGCATACGCAGCAGCAATGAGCGGCGTGGACGCCATTGCGTTCACTGCAGGCGTAGGCGAGAACGACAAGATTACCAGGAAGAAAGTATGCGGATATCTGGCATTCCTGGGAATTGAGATTGACGACGAGGCCAATTCAAAGAGGGGACAGGAAATCGTGATTTCGGCTCCCGGTTCCAAGGTAAGCGTACTGGTTATTCCTACCAATGAGGAGCTGGCAATTGCAAGGGAAACACTTGCGTTAGTGAAATAGTATAAGGGAATGGTGAGAAGCCGGTGTACATGTAATTTCGAGACATGTACACCGGCTTTTTGCTGTCCGTTTTTATCTTGAAAAAGGAAGGAAGATGTCTTGATAATACCTGTTTTTCGTATGGATAAGATAAGGAAAAACAGTACTTTGGATGTTAAAATCATTATAACAAAATTGCAGGGAAAGGAGGGAAGGAGACATACAAGGGGACTGCCTGAAGGCAGATTAAAAAAGAGAAGGGAGAATACAAACATATGAATTTGTTTGCATTAGTAGCATCATTTGGGGGAGGAATTATAGGAGCGTATATGGGAGCACTTCCTGCATTTATTTTAACCGGCGTCATTGCTATAGCAGGGTCGGTGGCAGCCATGGCGGGAGGCGCAGACATGACAGTGGGATTTATTGCTTTTGGCTCCTATCTTGGTCCCCATATCGCCTTTGCCGGTGGTGTGGCGGCTTCCGCCTACGCAGGCAGGACAAAGAAGCTGGGCAGCGGAACTGACATTCTGTCTTGTCTGAATGGACTGGCAGACCCTGCTACACTGCTGGTAGGCGGTGTGTTTGGTGTAATAGGTTTTCTCATTCATTATCTGATTGGGACGGTTCTTCACCTGAATACAGATCTTCCCGGATTTACCGTCATTTTGTCAGCCGTCATTGCCCGCCTGGTGTTTGGCTCCGGCGGCCTTATAGGAAAGGCTGCGCCTGGTGAGTCCAGAGAGTATTTTACCAGCGGCAGGGGAATGCTCTGTAATGTAATCCTTGGTCTGGGGCTGGGAACCACAACCGGCTTTGTGTATCAGGCGCTTCTGGATGGCGGGGCATCAGCAGTAGTCATAGGCAGTTATCCGGTACTCTGCTTCGGAATAGCAGCTGTTTCACTGATTTTTGCCCAGACAGGATTTGCCATGCCGGCAACACATCACATTGCTCTGATTTCTGCATTGGCAGCGGTTTCCTCACAAAATCCTGTTATGGGTATTGTATTTGGAATACTGACCTCACTGTTCGGTGATTTTGTGGGAAAGACATTTAATAGCTGCTGCGACACCCATATAGACCCTCCGGCCTTTACTATCTTTGTTTTTACTTTTATTGTAAACATAATGTTTGGAAGCGGATTCTTCAGCGTTTAAAGCAGAAGCTCCTTGATTTTATCCAGACGGAACCCGGATATCTCATTGCTGCCAATGACGGTTACGGGAAGGGCCGTGTAGCCTCGGCTGTCCATGAAAGCCTGTCCTTTTGCGTCGTTTTCCAGATTGATTTCCTCGAAGGAAATTCCGTTGCCGGATAAGAATTCCTTGACCTGGCGGCAGTAGGAACAGCCGGGAAGGGTATAGATCCTCACTGTTTGGTCAGTAGAGAAGGCGTCAGGGAGAGCGTTACTGTCCTCTTTCAGAGGCTGGCTTCCAATGGTCCAGTTAGCCCCGCAGAGCGAACCTGTCTGCAGCGCCTTTAAAACGCGCAGAACCTCCTGGGTGTTTCTGCCAATATTATTGTCATGAATTACGCTGTAGCGGATTATCTGGTCCGGGTCAATGATGAACAGGCCCCGCAGCGCAACACCCTGGTCCTCCAGAAGAACGCCGTAGCCAGCAGACATGGACAGGGTCTTATCAGCGCCCAGTGGATATCCAATCCGGCCCAGGCCGTTTCTAATCCATGCCTGATGGGTATACTCACTGTCTGTGCTTACGGCAAGCAGTCTGGCATCCGCATCTTCAAACAGACGCAGGTCATTGCTGAAGGAAGTGAGCTCAGTAGGGCAGACAAATGTAAAGTCCATAGGATAGAAGAACAGGACCAGCCAATGGCCTTTATAGGTATCAAGGCTTACGTCAATAAAATCTTCTCCATCCCCGGAGACCGCTTTTAAATGAAAATCAGGAGCTTTTTTTCCAATGATTCGGTTCAATCTTGATTCCTCCTTTATATGCATGATGATTTCCGTTATAATGATATCATAAATAGAGGAGAAATACACCACGTTTTTAAGGAGGCAACGGTATGAGCGATAAAAAATATTCCGGTAATTTTTACAAGACGGATAAGATAGAAGAGACTCCGGACGATTGTCCAAGCTGCATCTATCAAAATAAGAAGGCAAAGAAGGATCCGGATGAATGCCCCAACTGTTATTACATTCCCAATAAGGAGAAGAAGGAAGGGCAGGAATAACTGGATATAAGGCTTCCAATGGCCGCATAAAAGGCCGTATACAAAGCCTTATGTAAGACCGGAAACGGGAAAGACAGGAGACATCTGAAGGCTTCAGTGTTTCCTGTCTTTTTATATGGTTAATTATAATGGATTAGTCCGCTGATAATGCATATCTGGCCACGGCCATATCCTGCTCCACGGTACCGCCGGATACTCCCAGGCCGCCGATTAAGCTTCCGTTCTTCATAATGGGGAGTCCTCCGCCGAAGATACAGAACCTGCCAGGATGAGTCTGCTGGAGGCCGTATAAAGGCTGTCCCGGCAGGATATCCCTGGCAGCGTCCTCGGTCGGTGCGCGGAGGGCTGCTGCCGTATATGCCTTTGAATATGATATGGAAATGCTGGCCAGGAGGGAATCATCCATCCGATGCATAGCAACCATATTTCCTCCCTGGTCCACCACTGTGATGACCATGGGGACATGGATGCTTTCAGCCATTTTCTCGGCTTTTTCAATCAGCCGCAGAGCTTCCTTCAGACATAAGCCCTGAGGCTTCAGAACGTCTAACAGGGCAGCTGTTATTTCCTTTGCTGCGTATGTATCATTCATGGTTTTACCTCCTTATCAGAACAGACTGCGGTACAGTTCCCTGTCCGGGTGTGCAATCACGACCTTCTCCACCAGAGCTCCGCTGCTTTCCGCTGTTTTTGCCCCTGCCTCCACACTTTCTTCCACTGCACCCACATCCCCGGTAAAAGTGACAAAGGATTTTCCTCCGATGCCTGTACCCAGCCGAATCTCAATCAGTGAGACGCTGGCTGCCTTGGCAGCTGCATCGGCTGCAATGATGGCGCCTGTGACAGAGAAGAATTCCAGGATACCCAAGGCTTTCAGGCTGGAAGGCATGGCGGACATGCTGATGGCCTCAATCACCTGGGGATGTACCCTGGGAATGAGAAGACGGTCCACCACATTGGCCTTAGCACTTTCCTCGCCAGTCCTTAAAGCCGATTCCACGGCCGAAACCTCCCCTGTTATTAATATCTGATACTTGCCCGGACAGCTGGGTCTTGCAGAGACAAGCCTGATTTCCGCCGCTTTAAGCATCATGTCTGCTGCCAGGATACCTTTGGCAATGCTGTTTAACTCTAAAAAACCGATGGTAATCATAAGATATTCCTCCTATACTACTGCCTGTCAGCAGAGATGACAATTTCAGTTTCGGTGACCTGGGTAACGGTTCCGGATATGCTTGCGTGGATGTTGGCACCCAGCGCCTGTTCCGGGATTCCTCCAATCAGCTGACCGCGTGCAACTTTGGCGCCCGGCTGTACCTTGGGCACGTTTGGCGCCCCGATGTGCTGCCTGAGGGATATACGCACAAAATCGGGCTCTGCGGTCACCAAACGGTCAATGTGATAGTCGTAATACGGGTCAACGCCCAGACGGATTGCCATACGCTTAGATGGCGCTTTCCTCCAGTTTCGCTCTTCCAGCTGCGTAAAGGTTCCGGAAGGCTTTTGGTAGCGGTACATATTCTGCCGGAGCAGATTTTTGATATAGATATTGACCTGGCGGGGCTGAAGGCCCATGGGACAGGCATAGGTTTCACATAAGCCGCATTCACTGCATATCATGGCCTGTTTTACATGCTCATCCTCCAACACATCCTGGGGAGACTGGGCATATGCCAGCCTTCGCATGATCATGTGGGGCTTTATGGGGTGGCCCGTAAGGTAGCGCGGACACATCTGGGTGCAGCAGGAGCATTGGATGCAGCACATTTTGGCCCGCTTCAGGGTAACAGATACCGGAATATAATGCTGTTTTACCAGGGGAGTATCATCAGCCACAATGATATAACCGGATGTTGTTTTGGTGACAGTCAGACCGGCGGCTTCTTTCATATCATAACATTTTCCCATCATGGGTCCTCCGGCAATTACGTGATAGGAAGAAAGCGGACTTCCTCCTGCCAGGGAAAGGCACTCTGTAAAGGGTGTTCCCAGGGGGGCGCGGACAATGCATGGGCCTCCGACGGCGCCTGTGACAGTCAGGTATTTATCAGTAAAGGGCTGCCCCTGGGCAGCATTGAAAATGGAGTAGACTGTGGCCAGATTGGAGACAACGGCTCCCACATCAAGGGGGATTCCGGAGGGAGGAACCGTACGGCCCGTGATATCGCAGACCATGATCTGCTCATCGCCGGCCGGATAAAAGTTTTTTATCCGGTAAAGCCTGACAGAACTGCCAAGATCTTTGATAGCGGCCTCCAGGGAAGCAATTTCCTCTGAATATGTTTCCTTCAGTGCAATATATCGTTTTCCTGCCTGCACCATGTCGCCAATCATGCCGGCGGCGGCAACAATCTCTTTAGCTTTGTGAATCATGAGCCAGCGGTCGGTACGCAGAAGCGGCTCACATTCGGCGGCATTGACAATGAGATATTCCACGGTACAGTTCAGCTTGACATGGGCAGGGAAACCGGCTCCGCCGCACCCGACGATCCCCGCTTCTTTTATTTGTTCTAACAGCGTCATATATATCTCCCTTCGTATATCATTAAACACCCGTTCTCATTCATTATAAAGAAAAAAGACATCCCGTACAATGAATGGCCAGTCTAAAAAACGGTATTATCCAAACCTGACTGTTCCAGGAGAGAAAGGTCTGGATAATACAATAAATCAGTTTGTCTATTACTAAGGGAAAAACTTTGCGTGATGTTACAATATAAAAATAAAGTCGGAAAGGTGATGGAGATAAATGGAAATAGAAGACTGGAAGGTCAGCCAGGGAGATTTAATGCGGATCATACAGGAATCGGTACCAGGAAAACAGATTACCATGGCTCATATTATAGCCAGCCCGGATGAGATTATTTACAAAAAATTGGGGCTGGACCCAAGGGTTGACTATCACCGGGCAGCCATCGGAGTGCTGACCCTTACTCCCAGTGAGACAGCGATCATAACCGCGGACCTGGCCATCAAGGCATCTGCCATACAGATTGGTTTTATCGACCGGTTCAGCGGAACGCTCATCATTACGGGAACCATTTCTGATGTCAATATTGCGTTTGAGCGGATTCTGGAGTATACATCGTCTGAACTGGGTTTTACTGTGTGCAGGGTAACAAAGGCCTGATACCATGACTGTAAGCAGGGAGAGGTGGAACATGAAGAAAATCATGCTGGTAGGACGCAGCGGCGCGGGAAAGACAACGCTGACACAGGCCATGAAGGGACGGAGGATAACATACCATAAGACCCAGTACATTAATAATTATGATGTGATTATTGACACACCGGGGGAATATGCGGAGAACAAAACATTGGCAAGAGCGCTGGTCCTGTACTCTTATGAGGCGGATGTCGTGGGACTGCTGATGAGCGCCATTGAGGATTATTCATTATACAGCCCCCATATTGTGTCTATGGCAACCAGGGAGGTCATAGGAATCGTAACTCAGATTGACCAGCCGGATGCCAGGCCGGACCTGGCTGCCATGTGGCTGGAGCTTACGGGCTGCAAAAAAATATTCTATGTCAGCTCCGTTACCGGCGAAGGAGTGGGGGATATTCTGGATTATCTGAGGGAAGAGGGAGATGTGATGCCGTGGGAGAGAGAGGAGAAAACAGATGAAACGAGTGTTGATGCTGGCAGGTGACTACACGGAGGACTATGAAGTAATGGTTCCGTACCAGGCCTTGCAGGTGGCTGGAGTGGGGGTGGATGTGGTATGCCCGGACAAAGCGGCAGGCGATGCTATAAGGACGGCTATCCATGATTTTGAAGGCGACCAGACCTATTCTGAAAAACCGGGCCATAATTTTGTGCTCAACGCTTCATTCCAGTACCTGAGGCTGGAGCAGTATGACGGACTGTTCCTTACGGGCGGAAGGGCGCCGGAGTATCTCCGGCTGAATCCCAGGGTCCTGGACATGGTACATTATTTTATGGATCTGAAAAAACCGGTTGCAGCTATCTGTCATGGAGTACAGATTTTAACCGCGGCAAGAGTGCTGAAGGGAAAACAGGTCACGGCGTATCCGGCAGTACGTCCGGAGGTGCTGGCTGCGGGAGGCATTTTCATGGAAAAGGAGCCATATGAGGCGGTGATTTGTGATAATCTGGTAACTTCCCCTGCATGGCCGGGAAATGTAGAGATTCTGAGAGGGTTTCTGAAACTGTTGGGCGTAACGGCCTTGTAGTGAAAATGGCAGATGCCAAATACATAAAAAGTTTGTATTTTACTTTTTTTACGTTTTAATAATATGCCTCGTTTTACGGCTCTATAGGATATTATGAGGAGGAGGAATGTCCTGGGGGAAATGGGCAGGGCATTCTTGGAAACCGGAAACCATAAATAGAAAACAAAATAAAGGAGGATATTTGTATGATAGCAAAGGGGTTTACAGAGCCAACCGAAAGAGTGAAACGTCTTAAGAGAGCAATAGTGGATGCAATTCCGTATGTTGAGTCTGAGAGGGCGGTTCTCGTAACAGAGTCCTACAAAGAGACAGAGGGGCTGTCTCCTATTATGCGCCGTGCCAAGGCGGCTGAAAAGATTTTTAACAATCTTCCCATTACCATTCATGATGATGAGCTGATTGTAGGCGCAATTACAAAGAATCTGCGTTCAACAGAGATTTGTCCTGAATTTTCTTATGACTGGGTTGAGAAGGAATTTGAAACAATGGGCACCAGAATGGCGGATCCCTTCCAGATACCAAAAGAGACCGCGGCAGAACTGCATGAAGCATTCAAATACTGGGAGGGAAAGACCACCAGTGCTTTAGCCGATTCCTATATGTCTCAGGAGACAAAGGACTGTATTGCCAACGGAGTATTTACAGTAGGCAATTATTTCTACGGCGGCGTAGGCCATGTGTGCGTAGACTATGGCAAGGTCCTGACCATTGGTTTTACAGGAATCATCAAACAGGTGATTGAAGCAATGGATAAGCTTAACACCAGCGACCCGGAATATATTAAGAAGAAAAACTTTTACGAGGCTCTTGTGATTACATATACGGCAGCCATCAACTTTGCGCATCGCTATGCTGCAAAGGCAAGGGAAATGGCGGCGTCCTGTCCGGAACCGGTAAGAAAATCTGAGCTGCTTCAGATTGCGGCTAACTGTGACAGAGTCCCTGAAAGAGGGGCAACTAATTTCTACGAGGCATGCCAGGCATTCTGGTTTGTTCAGATACTCCTTCAGATTGAAGCCAACGGACATTCTATTTCACCGGGACGTTTTGACCAGTACATGTATCCGCATTTGGCGGCAGACAGAAATATTTCCAAAGAATTTGCACAGGAACTGGTAGACTGCATCTGGGTTAAGCTAAATGACGTCAATAAGACACGAGACGAGGTTTCCGCCCAGGCATTTGCAGGATACGCAGTGTTCCAGAATCTGATCGTAGGCGGTCAGACAGAAGACGGACTGGACGCAACCAACGATATTTCCTACATGTGTATGGAAGCAGTTGCCCATGTGGCGCTGCCCGCACCGTCCTTCTCCATCCGTGTTCACCAGAACACACCGGATGAATTCCTCTACAGGGCGTGCGAAGTGACCCGCCTGGGACTGGGTGTGCCAGCCATGTATAACGACGAAGTCATCATTCCCGCATTGTGTAACAGAGGCGTATCCCTGGCGGATGCCAGAAGCTATTGTATCATCGGGTGCGTGGAGCCTCAGTGTCCGCATAAGACAGAGGGCTGGCATGACGCTGCATTCTTTAATATTGCCAAGGTCCTGGAAATCACCCTGAATAACGGCAAGGTAGGCGACAAGCAGCTGGGACCGCAGACAGGCGATATCACCTCCTTTAACAGCCTGGAGGATATCTTTGCTGCATACAAAAAACAGATGGAATACTTCGTATATCATCTGGCCGAAGCTGACAATTGTGTTGACTTCGCACATGCAGAGAGAGCCCCTCTTCCATTTCTGTCAGCATTGGTTGATGACTGTATAGGAAGAGGAAAAAGCGTTCAGGAGGGCGGAGCAATCTACAACTTTACAGGACCTCAGGCATTTGGCGTAGCTGATTCCGGCGATTCCCTGTGTGCTATCAAGAAGCATGTATTTGAGAGCAAAGAAGTGACCATGGCCCAGTTAAAGGAAGCCTTGGCCAATAACTTCGGCTATGCATGCAGTGTTTCCGCTCCTGCGGCTGATGTGTGCACGGATGAGGCGAAGATTTACGAGGCAGTGAAACGGATTCTGAGTAATAACGGTTCCATCAATCTGGCAGACCTTCAGTCACAGCTGTCCGCGCCAGCACAGGCATGCCGCTGGCCGTCAGCAGCAGAGGCGGCTAAGACAGAAGCGGCCTGTGTGAATGCCGATTATGCACATATTAAGAGGCTGATGGAGAACACGCCCTGGTTCGGAAACGATGATGATGAAGTGGATATGATTGCAAGACGCTGCGGACAGATTTATTCCTATGAGGTAGAGAAGTATAAGAATCCGCGCGGCGGACAGTTCCAGGCAGGCTGCTATCCTGTATCAGCCAATGTATTATTTGGAAAGGACGTAGGCGCCCTTCCGGACGGCAGACTTGCCAAGGCTCCTTTGGCCGACGGCGTATCTCCGAGACAGGGCAAGGATATCAACGGGCCGACGGCAGCAGCCATGTCCGTAGCTAAACTGGACCATGCAAACTATTCCAACGGTACTCTGTACAACCAGAAGTTCCTTCCCTCCGCACTTGCAGGAGACGAGGGACTGAAGCGTTTCGCATCCATTGTGCGTTCCTATTTTGACCACAAAGGCATGCATGTGCAGTTTAACGTAATTGACAGGGAAACGTTGCTTGCCGCCCAGGAGCGTCCTGAGGATTACAAGGACCTGGTGGTCCGCGTCGCAGGATACAGTGCCCAGTTTACCGTTCTGGCAAAAGAAGTTCAGGATGATATTATCAGCCGTACAGAACAGACCTTATAGTGAGGTTTCAGCATAATACAGTGAAGGGAGTTCGGCATGGATTCAATCAATTATAATTTAACAGGAACCGTGTTCGACATACAAAGGTTTTCCCTGCATGACGGTCCGGGAATCCGGACAATCGTGTTTTTAAAGGGCTGTCCTCTCTCCTGCAAGTGGTGCAGTAATCCTGAATCTCAAAGTATCAAGCCAGTTATCATGTATAAAGCAGCTGATTGCCTCCATTGCGGCCGTTGTATGACGGCCTGCAGGAAGGGGGCAATCAGCCCGGAACATAAAAATTGGGTCAACAGGGATCTGTGCAGCGGATGTGGCGAGTGTGCCAACGCATGTCCTGCAGGTGCTCTTGTGCTTAAAGGAAAAACAATGTCAATCCAACAGGTAATCCGGGAGCTGAAAAAGGATGCCACTACCTACAGGCGTTCCGGCGGGGGCATCACCCTGTCAGGCGGTGAACCGCTGGTACAATATGAATTTGCCTCTGAACTACTGCAGGCATGCAAGGGGCAGGGATGGCACACTGCTATTGAAACCACAGGCGTGGGAAGCAGGGAAGCCATTGAAAAGGTGATTCCTTATGTGGATACGGTGCTTCTGGATTTAAAGCACATGGACAGCGGGCAGCATAAAAAGTTTACAGGCATTGGCAATGAACCGGTCATTAAAAATGCTCCCGAAATCTGTAAAATATCCAAAACCGTAATCCGTGTTCCTGTGATCCCGGGCTTTAATTACTCGGTGGAGGCCATTAAGGCAATTTCGGAGTTTGCCAGAACTCTGGCGGGCATACGGACCATACATCTGCTGCCGTACCATTCCTTTGGCGAGAACAAATATGGATTGTTAGGCCAGGATTATACTATGAAGCAGGTTAAGCCGCTGGCGCCGGAGGATTTGGAGGAATGCAGGACAGTGGTGGAGAGTTATGGTTTTCAATGTATCATCGGCGGTTAGACACGATTTTAGAATGGAGGAAGAAGAATGGATCAGCAGTTAATTGAGAAGGTAATGAAGCAGGTTTCTGACGAGCTTGGTATCAAGCAGGAGGAATGCAGGTCAGAGGCGACAAAGGAAGAATGCTGCGGCAGCAATATCGGACTGACCGAGTTTGTAGGAACAGCAATCGGAGATACAATCGGACTTGTGATTGCCAGTGTGGACCCCCTTCTGGTAGACGTGATGAAATTAGGCAAATACCGTTCTATCGGTATTGTAGGCGGAAGAGTCGGCGCCGGTCCTCAGATTTGGGCGGTTGACGAGGCTGTAAAGGCAACTAATACCGAGATTATCTCTGTGGAGCTTCCCAGAGATACAAAGGGCGGGGCCGGACACGGCAGTCTGATATATATTGGTGCAGACGATGTGTCGGACGCACGAAGAGCAGTTGAGATCGCCCTTCAGGTCCTTCCGAAATATTTTGGCGATGTATATGGAAACGATGCAGGTCATCTGGAGTTCCAGTATACCGCAAGAGCCAGCTACTGTCTGGAAAAGGCGCTGGGCGCACCGGTTGGAAGGGCATTCGGCATGACATGTGCAGGGCCGGCTGCAATCGGTACAGTTCTGGCAGATATTGCAGTGAAGGCAGCTAATGTGGAGGTGGTAGGGTACTGCTCACCGTCCAGCGGCACCAGCTATTCCAATGAGGTTATCCTTACATTTACAGGTGATTCAGGAGCTGTACGCCAGGCAGTGAAAGCTTCCATTGAAGCCGGAAAGAAGATGCTGGGGGCATTGGGGGATGAACCGAAATCTACAACAACTCCGTACATCTAGTAAGACAGTTCCGGAGAATGTGAATCAATTAAGGAGGTTCTAATATGAATGCAGATGCATTAGGTATGGTCGAAACAAAAGGCTTAGTGGGTGCGATTGAAGCAGCGGATGCCATGGTCAAAGCAGCCAATGTTTCTCTGGTAGGATATGAGAAGATTGGTTCAGGACTTGTTACCGTCATGGTAAGAGGCGACGTTGGCGCGGTTAAGGCAGCCACCGACGCTGGTGCGGCTTCTGCGGCAGCAGTTGGAGAGGTTGTATCTACCCACGTTATACCGCGTCCTCATACAGATGTTGAAAAGATTCTTCCACATCTTGAATAAAGGCAGCAGATAAAAACACTTATCTGTCAGCGGTTGCAGCGGGGAATGCCCCTATCCAACGGATAGGGGCATTCCTTGAAACGAGGTGAAGGAATTGAATATCAGTGAAGAACAGCTGAAAGAACTGGTACTGCGTGTGTTAAGTGACCTGGAGGCGGAAAAAAGAGCGGAATGCATGAAGGATTCCAAACAGACTCTGTATATGCTGTGCGTATCCCCGTGGAGTGAACGGTATATGGAATTTCTAAAGAAAATGGAAGGGTCGGATGCATATGATATTGTTCCCGTCATCCCCCCATCCTGGAAGAATATGGGATATGAGGCCAGACTCAGGCAGTCCGTATCCTTTGGCAAAATTCTGTACCGCTCCGGCGAAATGCCGGATAATCTGGACAGAGCAGTGACGCTGCTTCCGGTAGTTCCCAGGGACGTACTGGTGAAAACAGCATTATGCATCAGCGATACATACGAGACTTCATGGATAGCAGAATGCATGAAACAGGGCAGCCGGGTTGTATTGCTTCTAACGGGCCTGGAAAAATTTTCCGGAAACGAAAAACCTGCATACCGGAAACGTATCATGGAGTATTACAGACAGGTGCTGGAATTTGGAGTCGAGATATGCAGCACAGAGGAGCTTTCGGGCAGAGTCCCTTATGAAATACCGTGTGAAGGGACGGACCGGACAATGGCCTGCCGGACAGAAAACAGCACATGTACATTGGAGCCGGATAAAAAGAAAAAAAGAGTAATATCGTCATCCAACGTGGAACAATTTGTTTCTGACGGCGTCATATATCTCCAGCCCGGAGATATCGTGACGGATTTGGCAAAAGACAGGGCGAAATTTCTAAAGATAGTATTCAAATAAAAAGGAGAGTGAGGTGATAGGATGAAACAGGCATTGGGATTAATTGAAATCAGCGGACTGTCCACAGCAGTTTTGGCCGCCGATACCATGGCCAAAGCAGCCAATATCCGCATTCTGGAGATTGAAAATACAAAGGGTCTGGGATATATGACTATAAAGATTGCCGGGGACGTGGGAGCTGTTAACGCTGCCGTCAATGCGGGAAAGCAGATTGGAGCGGCAAACAATAAACTGGTCTCATGGAAGGTCATTCCAAGACCGTCCGATTATGTGGAACAGGCATTCTGTTGTCCCGAACCGCCAGTACCGCCCTCCCCTCCGATGAAAGAGGCGCAGGAGGAGACAGGAACCGGAAAAACAGGGGAGACAATGCGGGAAAGCCCGGAAACAGCCGGAGAACCGGAGCCGGACGGCGGGCAGGCAGATTCTGTGAGGGAAGAGACGGATTCAAAGGATGAGCCGCAGGCAGAAGCCGAACAGCCGTCAGAGGAAGAGGACTTTAAGCTGGCGGAAAAACCAAAGAAAGTTTCCAGGCGCACATCAGCTGCCAAAGGCACAGGTACCGCAAGGACCAAAAACAGTTAATTGAAATCAGGAATACCGGTAATGGCAAGGGACGGCCGGTTTCTCCGTGAAAGGAATGTGAAAGGCATGAGATTAGCTAAGATAATAGGAACAGTTGTGGCTACCAGAAAAGATAATTCTCTGGTGGGTTATAAACTGATGATTATCAGACGGATTGATGGACATGGTAATTTCATTGATTCAGAGGAAGTGGCTGTGGATTATGTAGGGGCCGGAATTGGTGAGACAGTCCTGATTGGTTCGGGCTCTTCTGTACGTGTGGACCAGTCCAAGCGGGAGGCCGTCATTGATATGGCAATTATCGGAATCGTAGATACAATGGATATATAGTGTAATCATTTTTAGTGGGAAAGGAGGTAATGAATGACATGAAAAGCAGTATTTACTCCAGCGTGACTGATGCAGTAGCATCTGCAAAGGGAGCCTACGGCAGATATATAAAGCTGACCCTGAATGAACGGCAGGAAATTCTGGAAGGAGTGAAAAAAGCACTTCGTCCCCTTGCAAATGAACTCGCCGCCATGACAGTTGCGGAAACCGGCATGGGAATTGTCCAGGATAAGGCACAGAAAATAAAACTTGCCATCGAGAAAACGCCCGGCGTGGAGGACCTGATTACAGAAGTCAATACAGGCGACCATGGAATGACACTCTATGAACTTTCCTCTTTTGGTATCGTATGTGCGGTACAGCCATGCACCAATCCCTGCGCGACTCTTATCAGCAACACTATCGGTATGCTGGCTGCGGGGAATGCAATCATCCATTGCCCACATCCGAGAGCAGTTAAGGTTTCACAATTCCTGACCACGATTATCAGCGAGTCAATCCGCAGTATCAGCGGCATTGACAATCTGGTAGTCACCCTTCATGAAAGTCTGATGGGATTTACCACAGAGGTCATGAGCCATCCTGATGTTGACTTGGTTGTCTGCACCGGGGGCAGCGGTTCCCTGCGCCAGGCCATGACGTCCGGTAAAAAGGTGATTGGAGCCGGACCGGCCAATCCTGTCACGATTGTGGATGCCACAGCGAATCTGGAAAAGGCGGCCAGAGATATTGTAAGAGGCGCTTCGTTTGACAACAATCTGATGTGTACATCAGAAAAGTGTATGGTTGTGGAGGAGAGCGTATCAGACCGTTTTATATATGAACTTCTGAAAAACGGTGTGTACTATATCCGGAATGAGGCGGAAATCCAGAAACTTCTGAATGCCGCAGTCACAGAGGATTTTGTGATTAATAAGAAACTGGAAGGCCGGAGCGCCAAGGAGATTCTTGAATATGCCGGCATTCCCGCCAGCAAAGCCATAAAACTGATTGTGGCAGAGACAGGGCGGATGCATCCCTTTGTTATCACAGAACTTATGATGCCTCTTGTGCCGTTGGTAAAGGCGGCTGATTTTGACGAGGCTCTGGAAATCGCCTTGGAAGTGGAGCAGGGATATAAACATACGGCAACCATTCATTCTGAGTCCATCGAGCATCTGAACCGGGCTGCCAGGGAATTACAGACCTCAGTGTTTGTTAAAAACGGTCCTTCCCTTATGGGAATCGGCTTTGATAAAGAAGGTCATACCAGCTTTACAATCGCAACCACCACAGGAGAGGGAACTACCACGGCAAGGCATTTTGCCCGCAGGAGAAGATGCACGTTGACAAGTGGATTTTCGATTCGCTGATTGTAATTAGGAAAGCAGGTTGATGGAATGATGGAAGGACGGGATGACAGATTTTATTACGTAACTTCGGAATCTGTAACAGAAGGCCATCCTGATAAGGTGTGTGACCAGATTGCAGACGGCATTCTGGATGCATATTTGGAGCAGGATTCGAAATCCAGGGTGGCAATAGAGGCCATGGCATCTGCGAACACGCTGATGCTGGCAGGCGAGGTCACATCAGAGGGCCATGTGGATGCAGCGGCAAAGGCCAGGGAGATTATCAGAAGAATAGGCTACACGGAACATGGAAAAGGATTTGACGCTGATACATGTATGATATTTACCAATATCCATAACCAGTCACCGGATATTTCCATGGGTGTCACCAGAAGCAGCGAAACCGGGAAGGAGGTTCTGGGCGGAGGAGACCAGGGAATCATGTATGGCTATGCTGTCAATGAGACAGAAAGCCTGATGCCGCTGTCCTGCCATCTGGCAAACCGCCTGGCCCAACGTCTGGCCTATGTGAGAAAGGTTCTGAAAACAGATTTTTTATATCCTGACGGCAAAACCCAGATTACGATGAAGTACGACGAGGCAGGGAAACCGGTGGGTATCCACAGTGTTGTTGTGTCCGCACAGCACGGAGAGGCAGTTTCCCATGAGCTGCTGGACGCGTTTATACGCTGTACGGTCATAGAGCCGGTCATTGATTCCCGCTGGATTACGCCGGAAACCAGGATTCATGTGAATCCCACGGGGCGCTTTGTCATAGGAGGGCCTGCCGGGGATACGGGCGTCACCGGAAGAAAAATCATGGTTGACACCTATGGTACCGTTGGAAAACATGGAGGCGGCGCCTTCTCGGGAAAGGACCCCACAAAGGTAGACCGATCGGCTGCTTATATGGCCCGCTATGTGGCTAAGAATATTGTGGCGGCGGAATTGGCAGACCGATGTGAGGTTGCCCTGGCATATGTAATCGGAGGCATTGAACCGGAGGCAATTACCATTAATACCTTTGGTACCGGCAGGATTCCGGACAGCCACATCGAGGAGCTGGTCAAATCCGTATTTTCATTTGGGGTGTCTGATTACATAGAAGAACTGAATCTTCGGACACCCCAGTATTTAAAGACAGCGGCATACGGGCATTTCGGAAGGGATGACCAGGGTTTCAGGTGGGAAGAAACCGACAAGGCCTGGCTGCTGAAACAGTTGGCTTTTTAAAGTTTTTATAATAAATAAAAAATAACATTCAGGAGGAAAATAATATGTCAAATGAAGCATTGGGAATGGTTGAGACAAAAGGTTTGGTAGGAGCAATTGAGGCAGCGGATGCAATGACAAAAGCAGCAAATGTGGCTCTTATCGGTTATGAGAAAATTGGTTCCGGCCTGGTTACGGTTATGGTCCGCGGGGATGTGGGCGCGGTGAAGGCATCGGTTGATGCGGGCGCTGCCGCTGCGGCAAATGTGGGCCAGGTAGTATCCCAGCATGTAATCCCAAGACCACATACGGATGTAGAGAAAATTTTACCCAAATCGTTATAGGATGCCAGTAAGTGTATACCGGCTTCCGTGGCCGGTATCCAAACTTCCGGAAGGGGTTGAACATGATGGTAAATGAAGAACTGCTGAAACTGATTACCGGACGGGTAATAGATAAGATTACAAAATATAATGCGTTTAAAATCCCTGTAGGAGTTTCCAACCGGCACGTTCATGTGACCTCGGAAGATTTGGAAACCTTGTTTGGAAAAGGGTATCAGCTCACCAAAAAAAGCGATTTAAAACAGCCGGGGCAATATGCCTGCAATGAGACTGTGACAATCCGCGGACCAAAAGGAGAGTTTGAACGGGTGCGTATACTGGGGCCGGTCAGAAAGCAGAGCCAGATAGAGATATCCAAAACAGACAGCTTCCGCCTGGGCGTCAAAGCTCCCATCAGGGAGTCGGGGGATCTGACAGGAACGCCCGGACTGGAAATGGTGGGACCCAAGGGCACGGTTTGGCTGCCCCGGGGAGCGATTGTAGCGCTCCGCCATATCCATATGACGCCGCAGCAGGCGGAGGCCATGGGGGTATGGGATAAGGATATCGTGGAGGTGGAAACATTCGGTGAAAGACACGGAGTGTTTGGAGATGTATTAATCCGGGTGTCAGAACAATTTGAACTGGAGATGCATGTGGATGTGGATGAAGCCAATGCATGTGCGCTTAAGAACAATGATTATGTCATAATCCGGCGATAAATCAAGCTTAGAAAAGAGGGGTTATATGCTCATGACCAAAGAAGTGCTGTCTGAATTTTCGGAGCTGATAAGGGAGAACAAATGCAATCCCTTTTCAGGGATGTTAAAGACAGGTGTGGATTTGGGAACTGCCAACATAGTAATCGCTGTCACGGATGAGAATAACCATCCTGTTGCAGGCGCGACCGCTGTTTCCAAAGCAGTAAAGGACGGCATTGTGGTGGATTTTGTGGGCGCGATGCAGACCGTACGCCGCCTGAAGGCCCAGCTGGAGGAAATGCTTGGAGTGCCCCTGGAAACAGCGGCCACCGCGGTTCCCCCGGGAATCATTGAGGGGAATGTAAGGTGTATTGCTAATGTGGTGGAGGGGGCCGGATTTGAAGTGATTCATGTGATTGATGAACCCACCGCTGCAGCCTCGGTACTGGGAATCAGAGACGGGGCAGTTGTGGATGTCGGTGGCGGAACCACCGGAATCAGCATACTGAAAGACGGAAAGGTGATTTTTACCGCAGATGAGCCTACCGGCGGAACCCATATGACTCTGGTCCTTGCGGGATATTATGGAATCTCAATTGAGGAAGCTGAAAAACTGAAAACAGATAAGGATAGAGAGAGGGATGTCTTTCCAATCATAAAACCAGTGGTTGAAAAGATGGCATCTATCGTCAAGGGATTCCTTTCCGGGTATGAGGTGGACTGTGTTTATGTAGTAGGCGGAGCCAGCTGCTTCAGCGAGTTTGAACATACATTTGAGAAGGCATTGGGCATCAAAACGGTCAAGACGAATGATGCGCTCTTGGTTACTCCTCTCGGCATCGCATGGAGTGCCTCTGCTGGCCCCGTATAAATGAAGGAAGGTGTGATACGCTTGGATATGGATATAAAAGTAATTGAACAGATGGTAGAACAGGCTTTAAAGGAGATAAAGGCAGAACAGCCCCAGAAGTTCATAATGCCAAAGGCAGAGCTGTATGGCGTATTTAAAACAATGGATGAGGCGATTGCAGCTTCAGAAGAAGCCCAGAAAAAGCTGTTATTCTCTAAAATTTCTGACAGGCAGAAATATGTGGATGTGATCCGCCGGACGATTCTTAAAAGAGAGAATCTGGAGATGATATCCAGGCTGTCTGTGGAAGAGACGGAGATTGGCGACTATGAGCATAAATTAATTAAAAACCGGCTGGCGGCTGAGAAGACTCCAGGTACGGAGGATTTGCTGACAGAGGCCGTGACCGGTGACAACGGACTGACTTTGGTGGAATATTGTCCCTTTGGCGTCATTGGGGCCATTACGCCGACCACTAATCCCACCGAGACAATCATCAATAACTCCATTTCCATGATTGCCGGAGGGAATACAGTGGTGTTCAGTCCTCATCCCAGGGCAAAAAAGGTTTCGCAGATGACAGTAAAGCTGTTGAACAAAGCCCTGACAGAGAGCGGCGCCCCGGAGAACCTGATTACCATGGTGGAAGAGCCGTCCATAGAAAATACCAATAAAATGATTGAGAACCCAAGTGTCCGTCTGCTGGTGGCCACCGGAGGTCCCTCCATTGTCAAGAAGGTACTGTCTTCCGGAAAAAAGGCAATCGGCGCAGGTGCCGGCAATCCTCCGGTTGTGGTTGACGAGACAGCCGATATTGTAAAGGCTGCAAAAGATATCGTGGATGGATGCAGTTTTGATAACAACGTTCCATGTATCGCAGAAAAGGAAGTCTTTGCTGTGGATTCAATTTGTGATTACCTGATTCACAACATGAAGGAAAACGGGGCGTATCAAATTACGGACCCGGCACTGTTGGAGAAGCTGGTAACGCTTGTAACCAATGAAAAGGGAGGTCCGAAGACATCCTTTGTGGGAAAGAGCGCCCGTTATATCCTGGATAAGCTGGGAATCACAGCGGACGCCAGTGTCAGGGTCATCATCATGGAGGTTCCGAAGGAGCATCTGCTTGTTCAGGAGGAAATGATGATGCCCATTCTTCCGGTGGTGCGGGTCTGTGATGTGGATACGGCAATTGAATATGCCCATCAGGCAGAGCACGGGAACCGTCACACAGCCATGATGCACTCCAGGAATGTAGAAAAGCTCAGCAAGATGGCTAAAATTATGGAGACCACTATCTTTGTCAAAAATGCTCCGTCCTACGCCGGAATCGGCGTGGGGGGAGAAGGTTATACCACCTTCACTATTGCCGGACCTACCGGAGAGGGACTTACCTCCCCCAGGGCATTTTGCAGGAAGCGCAAATGTGTTATGACCGATGCTTTTAGTATCCGTTAATCCCTGTACGCGGCAGTATATGGACTGAATATGAAGGAGAAGTGCAAATGTCTAATGTATATATAAAGACAAAGATACGCAGCGGAAGCTACGCAATGGAATATCTGCGGAAAATCCGAAAAAAAAGGATCTTGGTGGTTTGTGATAAGTTCCTTGCGGAGAGCGGGGCAATCAGCTACATATTAGATGCGCTGGATTCCAGCAATACCGTGGACATTTTTGACCAGGCCATACCGGATCCCACCATCGAGGTGGTGGGAAAGGGGCTTAGCGTAATCTGTAAGGTACGTCCTGAGATTGTCATTGGTTTTGGAGGCGGCTCTGCCATTGATACGGCCAAGGGAATGATTTACTTTGCCGGAGTGAGGAATCTGGTTCCGAAGCCGAAATTCATCACCATACCCACAACCAGCGGAACCGGCTCAGAGGTCACCTCAGCCGCTGTCATAACGGATTCAGAGAGTAAGAGCAAGCATCTGATATCATCGGATGATATTCTGGCAGACGTGGCCATCCTTGACCCAAGGCTTACATTGTCTGTACCGCCTTCCATTACGGCAAATACAGGGATGGATGTGCTGACACATGCCCTGGAGGCCTATGTTGCAAACGGGAGCAATGTATTCTCGGACGCGCTGTCAGAAAAGGCAATTGAATTATTGATTAAGGCGCTTTTACAATGCTACAGGGATGGAAAGAATTTGGAGGCCAGAACCCTGATGCATGAGGCGTCCACACTGGCGGGAATGGCTTTTAATACGGCAGGCCTGGGATTAAACCACAGCATTGCCCATCAGCTGGGAGGTACGTTCCACATACCCCATGGATTGGCCAATGCCCTACTGTTAAATCAGATCATTGATTATAATAGTGTAAACCATGATATCATGAACAAATATGCAAGTCTTGCCTGCAAGGTCCAGTTGGTTGACATGAACGAATCACCGGTAATGGCTGTCAACACCTTAAAGGAGCTGATTCGTACCCTGATGCGGTGCATGGAAATGCCATCCTCAATCAGGGAGCTGGGAATTAATATAGAGGCATATGAAGAGCAGCTACAGAACATGACGGATAACGCCCTGATGGATAACTGCCTTGCTGGCAATCCAAGGGAAGCCGGAACAGAGGCTATTAAAAAAATATTATTAAGTATTTACTAACTGACAGTAAAGATGACTTGTGACAAGCTGGACATAAGACCGTGTTACCCTAAAGGAGCTGGCACGGCCTTTTTCCATACGCCGTTGTACCGTCTCCTGGTCGGAATAGGATTGTTTAAATGGTGAAAAGATGCTAAAATAACAATTACAGGCATAAAGAGAGGGATTAATCAGATGGCAGAATATCATAAGATGATGCATATGGAAGGGATAGAACCAGATGCATTGGATGAATATCTCAGCATCAATGAAGAAAACAGTATTAATCAACTGGATATCATCCACCTGTTCGGAAAAGAAAAGCTGGAGACAATACAGGAGAGCCTATCCAAGGCAACCGGACTGGCTTTCATTACAGTTGATTTCAAGGGGGATCCCATTACATCGGCAACCTCCTTTTCACGCTATTGTGAGAAGGTTCGCAATAACCCGGAGGCAATGGAGAGATGTAAATCTTCGGATGCCTTCGGTTCCATCCAGGCAGCAGTTACACAAAAGACAAACGTATACTTTTGTCCCTGCGGACTTTTGGAGGTGGCCATTCCAATTATTGTCCGCGGCCATTATCTGGGAGGTTTTATTGGGGGGCAGATTCAATGCAATGATGCCCCGGAATCTGTCAGCAGGCTGTCATCGGTTATGCATTCTGCCAAGGCGGATGAGGCGGTTGCAGAATACAGGCCGTTGCTGGAGGAAATTCCTTTTTATTCATATGAAAAATTTCTGGATATTGCGAACCTGGTTTTTCTGGTAATTAACCAGCTGAGTGAGAACGAGGTCAGCCAGCACCTTCAGGAAGATATTCTGAAGAAACGGATGAAAAAGCTGCAGGTATTGAACCACAGCTATGCCAAGGAAATCACACAAATTAACAGGCGGATTATGGAACTGGAGATGCAGAGCAATCAATATGAGCTTCTGGACATGCTGACATCGCTGTTGAATCTGACAATTATAGAAGAAGCAGACAGGACAAATGAGCTGCTGAGCACCTATATTGATTACATAAAATATAAATATACGGAAAAGAGCACCTTTGTTCATATTTCCGGAGAGCTGGAGCATGCGGAGCGGTACCTGATATTCCAGAAAAAGAAAACAGGGGACCGGCTGGAGTATTCCATCCAGGTTCCAAAGGAACTGCATATGCAGAAGATGCCTTCTGATATTTTAATGCCGTTTATACAAAACGCCTTTTATAATGGTATTATGCTGGAGAAGGAAGGCGGAGAAATTACGGTGACAGGGTATATGCACAGTGGTAATATGTTTCTGGAGATAAATGACACAGGCCCGGGACTGACGGAAGAAGAGCTGGATATCAAGTATGAAGCTTATAAGGACAAACATGAAGGCTATTATATAAAAATGGGTATGGAATATGCAAAGGAGAAGATGAAAAGACTGTTTGGAAAGGAATACGGCATTATTACGGAGAATTACAGAAACAAAGGATCGAAAAGTATCTTATTGTGGCCGGAGCATTATGAAGAAAGGACTGAGTAATCATGTACAGGGTTTTGATAGCAGATGATGATATACTGATGCGCGAAGCGCTGCATGTGATGATTGCAAAGGATAGTGCTTTCAAAGTGGTTTCCATGACAGATACCGGTGAGCGCGCGGTCCGTGTCTGTAAAGAGGATGTGATTGATATTGTATTCATGGATATGCAGATGCCGGGAATCACCGGTCTGGAGGCCAGCAGGATTATTCACCAGTCCAATCCGGAGATTAGTATATATATCCTTTCTGCCCATGCCGCCAACGTTCTGATTCGGAGTGCTGCCCAAAGCCAGGTAAAGGACGTTCTGGAAAAACCGATTACATACAGTTGTCTGAAGAAAATCATGGAAAATTACAAAACAGAACATGAGGATTCCGTGCAGAACCAACTGGAAATCCTTGCCTCCTATCTTCGGAATAAAGATTTCGGGGATTTTTATGACGGAATTGCCGGTGTAATTGATGAAATTTACGCAATTGGCGGTGAGGATCCCGTTCGGCTGATTAAACTTTTTACCTATTTGGGACAGAACCTGCTGGACACCAGGAGTGTGTATGGCGACAGCGGAAACATATCAGAACTGTTCCCGATTAATGAGGTACTGATTCCGGACAGAAAAACATCAGAACTCTGGCTTTTCAGAGTCATGGATTATCTGTTCCGGCAGAACAGTATTGGCCGTTATCCGCTGCTGGAGAATATTTTTATTTATATAGAGAAACATATAAAAGAAGATATTACTCTCAACAGTATTATTGAGAACTGTGCAATCAGTCAGGGATACCTGAGCCGTATATTCAGGGAGCAGTTTAAGGTCAGTGTTACGGAGTATCTTCATATGAGAAAACTGCATCTGGCTAAAGGCTATTTTTACTTTACGGAGGACAGTATTGCGGAGGTTGCATTCCGTTTGGGCTACAATGAAAGCAGTTATTTCAGTAAGGTTTTCAAAAAGTTTGAAAATATGACGGTAAAGCAATATAAGAAAAAAATTCGGCTCGACTCTTCTGGAAAAAAAACGGAAATATAGTTGACAAAATGTGCAATGGTATGTATAATGCAAGAGATGCGTATTAGGAGGTTAATATGCTAATTAACTTATCTGAGCTGTTTCCTGTTGAGGGAAAGTCCAAAACATATACGCCTGAGCTTGAGATGACCCAGTTCAGGATGGCCGACACTGTATACGACATTGCAGAAAAGGGACCATTGTCATTGGTGATAACAAATAGGGGAAATAAGAAGCTGACCTTAGCTGGAACCGCTGATTTGGTTCTGATTATGCCATGCGCCAGATGCCTTGACCCCGTGAGAGTTCCTTTCCATCTGGAAATTGACCAGGAACTGGACATGAACCAGAGTGATGAAGAGCGGGTGGAAGATTTGGACGAGCAGCCCTACGTAAATGGTTATAAACTGGATATCGACCAGTTGGTTGGTAATGAGTTAACCTTGAACCTGCCTATGGCGGTTCTCTGCAGTGATGAATGCAAGGGAATCTGTGATAGATGTGGCACAAATCTCAACCACGAGACTTGTGACTGCGATAATAGGCCACTTGACCCAAGGATGTCAGTTATCCAGGATATTTTTAAACAGTCGAAGGAGGTGTAAACCATGTCTATCTGTCCAAAGAATAAATCTTCTAAAGCTAGAAGAGACAGCCGTAGAGCAAACTGGAAGATGAGCGCTCCAAATCTGGTAAAGTGCAGCAAGTGCGGTGCCCTGATGATGCCTCATAGAGTTTGCAAGGCTTGCGGTTCTTACAACAAGAGAGAAATCGTAAGCGTTGAAGATTAAGAACAAGCATTTTTGTAAAAAGTGAAAAAAGCTAGGAAAAACAAGGGTTTTCGGCTATATTGACCGAGAACCCTTGTTTACATAATACCCATTTCCGAAAGGATTTTTCGGAGCTTTCCGAAGAAATTAATGTTCAAAGAAAACAATTTTATCAGATGTAAAAATGCACAAAAAAATAGTTGAGAAGTGTGCATTTTTACATCTGGACAATAAAAAACAAGAATGTTATACTACGCATAGTGAATAGACGGTAGTTTGTGACCGGTAATGCGGGCAAGGTCTACAAGAAAATGACTCCATGGTGGATGGCGGAGTTTTATTTTGTGGAACTTGTTTTTTTATTTCTGCCAACAACGAGCTGCGTTGACATGTTTGCATGTCTGTATGGCTGTTGCTGCGAGAGTCAAATATCTCGCCGCTTGGGGAGCTGCAAATAGAACGCCCGCTGTTTGGGATGGGAGATTTGACTTACAAAACACATGGGGGAAGGTCCGGTATGGTAATTGAAAAGGTGCTGAATAATAACATGGTTGTATCCCGCAACCCGGAGGGGAAGGAAATTATTCTCCAGGGAAAGGGAATCGGATTTAACAAAAGAAAAAGGGATTCCATAGTAAGCACCCAGGTAGAGCGCATTTTTACACCCAATGACAAGAATGAAATTAAGAGGTTTCAGGACTTTTTTGCAAAGCTGCCGGAGGAATATTGGGAGATCGCGGAGCAGATGACCCATTACGCCAGAGAAGTCTGTGAGCTTAAGGTTTCGGAACGTGTGCTGATTCCTATCTGTGATCATTTGGCAGGAGCAGTGGAACGCTATCAATCAGGAGCAGTCTTAAAAAATCCCATGCTTTGGGAGGTAAAGCATTTATATCCCAAGGAATATCAGGTGGGCTGCCGGGGGCTTGAGCTGGTGAAAAAGAGGTTTCATATCCAGATGGAGCCGGATGAGGCGGCGTTCTTAGCCTTTCATTATGTATGCTCCCAGCTTGGAGACAGCCAGGTAGAGAATCTGGAAGCCATCACAAGGCTCATTAAGGAGATCACACAGATTGTGGAGGCCTGCTACCAGATCCGGATGGATGAGGAAAGCTGGGATTACCAGAGGTTTATCACTCATTTAAAATTCTTTGCCAAGAGGATGTTTGAGGGAAAGCAATGCGCCGGCTCAGAGGATGAATGGTTTCATCTGATCAAGGAAAAGTATCCTCAATCCTACAAATGTATTGTAAAGATAGCAGATTTTATTCACGATGTGTATCATTATGAATTGAACAGGGAAGAGATGCTTTACCTGATGATTCATATTGAAAAAATAACCAGACAATAATTCTAAAATAGAATACAGGAGTGTTACCTGACTGGCTTTCCGGGAGGGGCATGACCCTGACAATTCTCTGCTGTCCGCCAGAGGCTGTAATTTTCAGCCCGGCGGAAGAAGGCAGGCTTTGTCAGGGTTTTTTGCAGCTGAAAGCTATGGCTTTCAAAAAATAAAGAGGAGGTAGAAAAAATGGCATTCGATTATGCGAAAACAGCCGGACAAATCTTAGAAATGGTCGGCGGAAAGGCAAATGTGGAGGGTCTGACCCACTGCATCACAAGGCTGCGCTTTGTGTTAAAGGACATGGGGCTTCCAAAGGATTCAGAGGTGGAGAAAATTCCCGGAGTTTTACGGGTCATCAAACAGGGAGGTCAGTACCAGGTGGTTATTGGCAATGAGGTCACTCATGTGTTTGCCGAGCTTCAAAAGCTGGGTGATTTCTCAGACGGAGGGAGGGCGGAAAACGGCGGTCCAAAGGAAAACCTGTTTTCCAGGCTCTGCGCTTTTGTGGCGGGCTGCATGACGCCCCTTCTTCCGGCTATGCTGGGATGCGGTATGATTAAGGTGATTCTGACCTTGCTCACCACCTTCAATCTGGTGGACACCACAGGCAGCACCTATATGATCCTGAACACAGTGGGAGACGCTTTCTTTTATTTTATGCCGATCATGCTGGCATACACAACGGCTAAGAGGCTGAACAGCAACCCCTTTTTAGCAATGGTGATGGCCGCCGTACTGCTTCATCCCGATCTTGGGGCCTTGCTTTTACAGGGAAACACCTCTTATTTCGGGCTTCCCGTAACCTCGGCCTCGTATAGCTCTTCTGTCCTTCCGGTGCTTTTGATGGTCCCGTTTATGAGGTGGATTGAAAGGTTTGCGGATAAGATCTGCCCAGATATGGTGAAGGTGTTTTTAAAGCCTTTAATTGTCATATTTGTTTCTGTTCCCGTGGTTCTGGTAGTGATTGGCCCTATTGGAGCCATAGTGGGAAATTATCTGGCGGATGGAGTTAATTTCCTTTATAATAAGATTGACTGGCTAATCATTGCCGTGCTTTCCGCAATCATGCCTTTTATTGTTATGACCGGAATGCACTATGCTCTGATCCCCATCTGTACCATCAGTCTGGCCAGCTTTGGTTACGACGCGGTATTAATTACCACCATGTTCTGCTCCAATTTAGCTCAGGGCGGAGCCTCCATGGCTGTAGCCGTCAAGACCAAAGATAATATTGTAAAATCCACAGCATCAGCCGCTGGGATTTCTGCTATTGTGGCGGGCGTCACTGAGCCTGCCATGTATGGAATTACTTTAAAATACAAAACACCCATGATTGCGGCAGTCTGCGGTGCGGGAGCCTCCGGGCTTTATTCCGGAATCACCCATCTGGTGGGGTATACCATGGGAGGTTCCCCCTCCGCTCTGACGCTCATTCAGATGATCGGCGGAGAGGGATTGGCAAATCTTCTTAACGGCGTTATCGCCCTGGCTATATCCCTGGGCGTTTCTTTCCTGGTCAGCCTTGCGCTTTATAAACCCGACCCGGCAGAAGCGGGAGAGAAGGAAGCCGCCAGCGCAGAGGAGACAAAGACCCTGCCGCAGGAAATAAAGCCTTTGGTGGAGCGCATTGAAATCAAAAGCCCTTTAAACGGCGCTGTAATTTCTTTAAAGGAGGTATCGGACCCGGTATTTTCCGGCGGCGTTTTAGGAGAGGGAGCAGCCGTTATTCCTTCTGACGGAAAGGTATATGCTCCTGCAGATGGAATGATCAGCGCGGTCATGGATTCCAAACATGCGGTGGGAATCACTGCAGATAACCAGGCCGAGATTTTAATTCATGTGGGCCTGGACACGGTAAATTTAAAAGGAGAAGGCTTTACTCTTCATTGTAAAATGGGCGACAGGGTGAAGGCGGGAGATCTGCTTCTGGAATTTGACCTAAGCTTATTAAAGGAAAAGGGCTATGATGTGATCACTCCTGTGCTGATTTCCAACCCCGCTGATTTTATCAGCATCAAGGCGGCGGAAACAAAAGAAATTGCAGCAGGAGAGGTATTGCTTACCATTGTATAAAAGAAAAGAAGGTGTGGTTATGAAGAAAAAATGGCTATTGCTCTTAATAGCGGGAGCTGTGCTGGCATCCGGCTGCAAGGGGGAAAACATGGGAAGAGGACAAGCGGTTATGACGCAGGAGACTGCGGCCGGGGAGAATCCGGTTCCGGAAGCGCCGGCTGCTGCGCCGGAGACATCAGCCCAGCCACAGGAGGCTGCAGAGGAAAAGAGAAAGGATACTGCTTTTGGTCCGGTTGAAGGGACTGAAAAGGGGGAGGCGCTGGTATGGTACGGCATTCCTTATGGAAAGGAACCTTCTGGCAGTCTCCGCTGGAAGGCACCATTGGATCCGGATGTCTGGACGGAAAGGCTTTCCGCCACGGATTTTAAGGAGCCTGCCCTTCAGCTTGAAAATGAAGCGGTTATCGGAACGGAGGATTGCTTAAACTTAGATGTTTACAGCAGGAAAGGGGCCAAAAAGCTTCCTGTTATGGTTTTTATCCATGGAGGCAACAATCAAACCGGAAATACCAGGGAATTAATAGGAACTGAAATGGCAGTGAAGAATGATATGGTTTTTGTATCAGTGAATTACCGTTTGGGACTTCTGGGCTTTAACTGTCTGCCCGCCCTTATGGAAGAGGAACATGCCACCGGCAACTTTGCCATGCTGGATATAGCAAAGGCTCTTGACTGGGTAAGGGAAAATATTGAGCAGTTTGGCGGCGATCCGGAAAACATAACGGTTTCGGGGTTCAGTGCGGGAGGGCGCGATGTGATGGCCATGCTCATAAGCCCTCTGTTTAAAGGAAAATTCCAAAAAGCCGTGGTTTTCAGCGGCGGTATGACCGTGTCCGACCAGGAATTGAGCGCAAAAAAAATTGCAGCTGCCATTGCGCCTCTGGCTGTAGAGGATGGGAAAGCAGGGGATGAAACAGAGGCAGAGGAATGGCTTTTAGGAACAGGGGAGGAGGTGCGGGATTATTTATACAGCATTTCTTCAGAACGCTTAAGCGCCCTTATGGGAAACGCGGGAATACGGATGAGCGTGTTCCCCCACCTTTACGCCGATGGTGTTGTGATTCCAAAGGAAGGCTTTGAAACAGATGCGTATATAGATGTGCCTGTTCTGATGCTCACCGGAACTACAGAATTCAGCATGTTTGCCTATGGAGATAGTTATTATTCCGGAAGCGGCATGGAAGGTCTTTCAGAGGAGGAGCTCCTTGCCGCAAAAAATTTTGCCATAAAATATGGAAGCAGAATGTATGGATATTTTAACACAGAGGCTTCCGCTGAGAAGATGAGCTCTTCCTATGAATCTCCCATTTATTTATGCAGCGTCAATTATGGGGATTCCAGCTCCGCCTATCCAATTCCTGTTTACGGGTCTTTCCATGGTATTTTTATACCCATGCTTTCCACAGAGAACAATTATGCCCCCATGCTGCCTGATACCTTTAACCAGCCTGGATATGTGGACATGGGGAATCTGTTTTTGCAGTACCTTAAAAACTTCCTTTACACAGGAGATCCAAACGGCCAGGGCCTTGAAGCCTGGAGCCCATGGGACGAAAAAACGCATCTTACCATGGTGCTTGACGCCGCAGAGGGCAAAGCCCTGGCAGAATGTAAGTCTGTAAAAACGTCTTACGGTGTAATTATGGATGAAATGGACCAGGATGAAACCATATCCAAAGAAATAAAAGAAAAGGTAATCGCAAATGTGATGAACGGCAGATGGTTCAGCGGCCACCTGGATCAGCGCTATGAAAATAAAAGCCTTTGGGTGGATTAAAATATGGAAAGGAGATTGAAACAATGTCAGTATTAAAAGAAAACTTTTTATGGGGCGGCGCAGTGGCCGCCAACCAGTGCGAGGGAGCCTGGAATGTGGACGGAAAGGGGGTGTCCTGCGCTGATTTGTGCACAGGAGGTTCCCGCGCAACCTCCAAGAGGATTACGAGAGCTGTGGAGGAGGGGACCTTTTATCCCAGCCATGAGGCCATTGATTTCTACCATCATTATAAAGAGGACATCGCCCTCTTTGCAGAAATGGGTTTTAAGTGCTTCCGGTTTTCTATTGCCTGGACCAGGATTTTCCCCACTGGAATGGAAGAGGAGCCAAATGAAGCCGGATTAAAATTCTATGATGATGTCATAGAGGAATGCTTAAAGCATGATATTGAACCTTTGGTAACCATTTCCCATTATGAAATGCCCTTTGCCATGACGGAAAAATACAATGGCTGGGCTTCCAGAGAATGTGTGGAGCTTTTTGTGAAATACGCAAAGGTCTTATTTAAGCGGTATAAAGGAAAGGTGAAATACTGGCTGACCTTCAATGAAATCAACGCAGGCACCATGCCCATGGGAGGCTATTTGTCTCTGGGAATTTTAAATGAAGGCACCACGGATTTTATGAACCAGAAGGATATTCCGGCCCTGCGTTTTCAAGGGATTCACCATCAGTTTGTGGCAAGCGCCCTGGCTGTCATGGAAGGACATGAGATTGACCCTGACTGCCAAATCGGCTGTATGATCTGCCATATCACCACCTATCCCCTCACCTGCAATCCTAATGATATATTGAAGGCTCAGAAGAAAAACCAGATCATGAACCAGTTCTGCGGGGATGTACAGGTTAGGGGAGAATATCCTCACTTTATGAAACGGTATTTTGAGGAAAATCAAATCACTGTTAACATGGAGCCAGGGGATGCAGAAATTTTAAAGCAGGGCTGCGTGGACTTCTATACCTTCAGCTACTACATGTCAAACTGCGAGAGCGCTGACAAAGACAAGGTCCGGACAGGCGGCAATTTAGCCGGAGGGGCCAAAAATCCATATCTGGAATCCAGCGACTGGGGCTGGCAGATCGACCCTAAGGGCTTACGGTACACCTTAAATGAGCTTTATGGCCGCTACCGCATCCCCTTAATGGTGGTGGAAAACGGTCTGGGCGCTTATGACAAGATTGAAGAGGACGGAAAAATCCATGATGAGTACCGCATTGATTATTTGAAAAAGCATATTGAGCAGTTGAAGGAAGCGGTCAGGGATGGCGTGGACTTGATGGGTTATACTCCATGGGGCTGCATTGACTTAGTCAGCGCTTCCACAGGAGAGATGGCAAAGCGGTACGGCTTCATCTATGTGGAAAAATACGACGACGGAACAGGGGATTTATCCAGGAGAAAAAAGGATTCCTTTGACTGGTATAAGAAGGTGATTGAAAGCAATGGGGAAGAACTGTAATGGCTGGCCTTGCTTAATGGATTAGTACGTAATAACCGGCTCCTGATTCTTGTACCGTTCAATGGCCCGGTCCAGTTTATCCAGCATCTTCTCCCTTTCGCCGGGCAGGGTTCCCCGGACCCGGAACTCAATGCGGTCGTGGAATCCGTCGTATACCAGGGGCCCCGGGGTGGTCAGAAGTTCCAGAAGCAGCCGTTCCTCCTGCAGGTTTTCCAGCTCCGTGGCAGGAACAAAGGTTTTGGCCTGGGCCTCGCGGTACAGAGGGGCGCTGTGAGACAGGAACAATGAGAAGTTTATGACACGCCGGGGCCTGGTGCGGTTGAAGAATTCTGCGGTGGCATATGCATTTTCCCTTCCCCTTCCGTGCCCTGCAATTCCGGTCATGATATGGGCATCATAAATAAATCCCGCATTTTGAATCCGGTCAATCTGGCGGTATGCCTGGTCCAGGTTATGGTCCTTTTCCATACGGACAAGGACATCGTCCAGGCCGCTTTCAATGCCTAAATACAGATGGCGTATACCGGCAGCCCGGAGGGCCTGCAGCTCCTCTTGGGATTTGGCCCGGATATTGGTGACAGTGGCATCCATGTTGATGGCGCAGCAATCCGGAAAATACCGGTGGATCAGGTCTGTTATCTTAAGAAGACGGCCTGTGTCCAGTCCAAAGGCATTGCCGTCACCGAGAAAGACGTGCTTTGGATTCCCTCCCAGATTACGGACCCGTTCCAGCTCCCCCTCTATCTGCTCCATGGGAAGCTCCCTGTATTTCAGGTGTCGGAACAGAGTGCAGAATTTGCACCGGTTGTAGGAACAGCCAACGGCAACCGGAAGCATATAGGATGAGCGTTCCATGGGACCGCGGCAGATTTGTCCTTCATAATTCATAGAAATCCCTCCTAAATATCATAAAAGTATCACTGGCTTTATCTGCTTTTATTTTACCACTCCGGAGGCCGGTTGACAATCCAAACGTTGCAGAAGTATGCATATTCCTGACGTATGTACGCCTGGAACAGACACAAACAGGGGCCTTCAATTCCCCAAAAACCAGTGAAAAAACATATTGATTTATAGAATGATATCTAGTATATTATAAGTTGTATGCAGGACCGAAAGGAGAGTCATTATGATTAAAGTAGCGGTAGACGCTATGGGCGGAGATTATGCGCCGGGCGAGATGGTAGCCGGAGCAGTGGAGGCTGTGAACGCAAAACCTGGCATCCAGGTATTTCTTGTGGGGCAGGAGCAGGCAGTTGTTTCAGAACTGTCAAAGCACACCTATAACAAGGACCAGATTCAGGTGGTGAACGCCACAGAAGTAATTGCCACTGAGGAGCCGCCGGTAAACGCTATCCGTAAGAAGAAGGACTCTTCCATTGTGGTGGGCTTAAACCTTGTAAAACAGGGAGAAGCCGATGCCTTTGTATCCGCCGGAAGTTCCGGGGCAATCCTGGTAGGCGGACAGGTGATAGTGGGACGCAATAAGGGTGTGGAACGTCCGCCGCTGGCACCGCTTATTCCTACGGAGAAAGGCGTATCACTTTTGATTGACTGTGGAGCCAATGTGGATGCCAGAGCGTCTCACCTGGCGCAGTTTGCCCAGATGGGTTCCATCTATATGGAGCATGTGATGGGAATTAAGAACCCGCGGGTAGCCATTGTCAATATCGGTGCGGAGGAAGAAAAAGGCAATGCGCTGGTGAAGGAGACATTTCCCCTGTTAAAGGAATGTAAGGGGATTAACTTCATCGGAAGCATTGAAGCCAGGGAAATTCCCCATGGCGGAGCGGATGTCATTGTCTGTGAGGCATTTGTGGGCAATGTAATCCTGAAGCTGTATGAAGGGGTTGGGGCCACCTTAATCAGCATGGTGAAGGGCGGTATGATGTCTACCCTGCGCAGTAAGATTGGCGCCCTTTTGGTAAAGCCGGCTCTCAGGGAAACACTTAAATCCTTTGACGGCAGCCAGTACGGCGGAGCCCCCCTGCTGGGTCTGAAAGGCCTTGTAGTCAAGACCCACGGCAATTCAAAGCGCACGGAGGTGCGTAATTCCATTATTCAATGTGTGACGTTTAAGGAACAGGATATCAATGGTAAAATCCGTCAGTGCCTGGACGTCCAAAACGAAAAATAAGTCCGAGGGACGAAGTTAAAAATCAAGATTTAAGAAAGAGGAGCTAAGAGATGGAATTTGAGAAATTACAGGGTATTATCGCAGAAGTTTTGAACATTGAACCGGAGGAAGTGACAATGGCAGCTACATTCGTAGATGACCTGGGTGCGGATTCACTGGACATTTTCCAGATTATCATGGGAATTGAAGAGGAATTCGACATTGAGATTCCAAATGAGGCTGCAGAACAGATTGTGACAGTAGGCGATGCAGTAGAGCAGATTAAGAACGCTTTAAACTAACGGACAGGCACAGGGGCTGTAAGCACAGCCCTTTTTGTGCGTTTGGGAGGCATGTTTTAAGACCTGCCCCACGGGTATTTGAAGAAGGAAGGATCATTATGAACAGTCATTTAAAAGAACTGGAAGAGAGGATTTCATACGAGTTTAAAAACAAGAACCTGTTTACCCAGGCCCTGACCCACAGCTCCTATGCCAACGAGCACCGTCTGGACCACAGCAGGTGCAATGAGCGCCTGGAGTTTTTGGGGGATGCTGTCCTGGAAATCGTGACCAGCGAATTCCTCTACCGCAAGTATGAGACACTGCCGGAAGGAGATTTGACAAAAATCAGGGCCAGCATTGTGTGCGAACCCACCCTGGCTTACTGCGCTGGGGATATTAAGCTGGGCCAATACCTGTACCTGGGCAAGGGCGAGGATGCCACCGGCGGCCGGAACCGCAATTCCGTGGTGTCAGACGCCATGGAGGCACTGATTGGCGCGATTTACCTGGACGGTGGTTTTGCTAATGCAAAAGAGTTCATTCATCGTTTTATCTTAAACGACATCGAACACAAGCAGCTCTTTTATGATAGCAAGACTATCTTACAGGAGATGGTGCAGAGCCGCCAGGAGGCGCCCCTGTCCTATGAGATTATCCGTGAGGAAGGGCCGGACCACAATAAATCCTTTGAGGTCTGTGCCAAAATCGGGGATGAGGAGGTCGGCCGGGGCGCGGGACGTACCAAGAAGGCGGCAGAACAGGTGGCTGCCTATAACGGCATCCTGAAGCTTAAGGCGCAGGAAGCCGCAGCAGAAGAATAAGCAGGTGGACTATGTATTTAAAAAGTATTGAGATTCAGGGGTTTAAATCCTTTGCCAACAAGCTGGTATTTGAATTCCATAACGGCATTACCGGTATCGTTGGCCCCAACGGCAGCGGCAAGAGCAATGTGGCCGACGCAGTGCGCTGGGTACTGGGCGAGCAGCGCATCAAGCAGTTGCGCGGCGCCAGCATGCAGGATGTCATCTTTGCGGGAACCGAGATGAGAAAGCCCCAGGGATTTGCCTACGTGGCTATCACCCTGGACAACAGCGACCATCAGCTGGCCATTGACTATGACCAGGTGACGGTATCCCGCCGTCTCTACCGTTCCGGTGAGAGCGAGTATATGATAAACGGCAGCGCCTGCAGACTAAAGGATATCAACGAGCTGTTCTATGATACGGGTATAGGCAAAGAGGGATACTCCATTATCGGACAGGGACAGATTGACAGAATACTAAGCGGTAAGCCGGAAGAACGCCGGGAGCTTTTTGATGAAGCTGCCGGTATCGTTAAATTTAAGCGCCGCAAGGCCATTGCCCAGAAGAAGCTGGAGGACGAGCAGGCCAACCTGGTCCGCGTAAGCGATATCCTCTCCGAGCTGGAGAAGCAGGTGGGCCCCCTGGAGCGTCAGTCCAGGGCGGCCAGGGAATATCTTCAGTTAAAGGACAGCCTTAAGATATGCGATGCCAACCTGTTTCTCATGGAGACAGAGGGAACGGGAAAGCAGCTGGAGGAAGTGGAGAAGCGCCAGCAGATCCTCTCCGGCGATATGGAAGACACAGGCAGGGAATCTGAGCGCCTGAAGGCCGGATATGAGGAGCTGGAGCAGTCCCTGGCAGATCTGGAGCGCCGCATGGCAGCTGACCGGGATGAGCTGAGCCAGGGCACGGTGCTGAAGGGAAATCTGGAGGGCCAGATCAATGTCTTGAAGGAACAGATACATACGGAGGAGATGAACCAGGAGCATCTGGAGCACAGGCGGGATGTGATTAAAGAGGAGCTGGCCGCCAAGAATCAGCAGCTGGACTCCTATAGAGAAGAACTAAAGGCCATGGGCGGCCAGGTGAGGGATGCCCTAAAGCGCCAGGAGGAAGCCGGAGCCCGCCTGGAGGGACAGGATGAGGCCATCCGCCGTCTGGAGGAAGCCATTGAGGGGGCAAAGGGGAGCATCATACAGGCCCTTAACGAGAGAGCCTCCCTGACGGCCAGACAGCAGCGCTATGAGACCATGCTGGAGCAGGTGAATTTACGGCGCAGCGAGGTATCGCAGAAGCTTCTCAGATTTAAGAGCGACGAGTCGGTGCAGGATGAGCACATCGGCAGGGAACGGGCTTTGTTAGACCAGCTGAATGAGGAGCTGGAGCAGAAGCAGTTCGCGGCTCAGGAGACTGAGGACGCCCTTCTTAAGGCAGAGCAGGAATCCCGCCGCCTGAACCGGAATTTAAACGACACCCAGCAGGAGTACCATATGGCCTACACCAAGCTGGAGTCCCTTAAGAACCTGGCGGAACGCTATGACGGCTACGGCAACAGCATCCGCAGGGTCATGGAGGTGCGTGACCGGGTACACGGCATTCATGGGGTGGTGGCTGATATCATCACCACCAGCCAGAAGTATGAGACAGCCATCGAGACAGCCCTGGGCGGAAGCATCCAGAACATTGTAACGGATTCAGAGGCAACGGCCAAACAGCTGATTGAGTATCTGAAGAAGAATAAATACGGCAGGGCCACCTTCCTTCCGCTGACCAGCATTAACGGCAAACAGGTATTTTCCCAGCCCGCGGCCCTGAAGGAAAAGGGAGTTCTGGGACTGGCCAGCGATCTGGTCCAGGTGGACTCCCGGTATGAAGGCCTGGCCAGGTACCTGTTAGGCCGTGTGGTAGTGGCAGACACCATCGACAACGCCATTGCGCTGGCCAGAAAGTATAAGTACAGTCTGCGCATCGTCACCCTGGAGGGCGAGCTCTTAAGCGCCGGCGGTTCCATGACGGGCGGCGCCTTTAAGAATTCCAGCAACCTGCTGGGACGGCGCAGGGAGATTGATGAGTTAGAGAACACCTGCAGCAAGGCGCTGGTCCAGGTGGAGAAGATTCAAAAGGAACTGAACCTGGAAGAATCCCTGGCTCAGGAGAAAAAGGGGGAACTGGAGAAGCTGCGCGCCGACATCCAGTCCATGGCCATCCGGGAGAATACCATCCGTATGAACATATCCCAGCTGGAGGATAAAAAGGCGGAGATTGCGGAGTCATCCACGGACCTGGTGCGCGAGCACGGACAGCTGGAGGAGCAGGTAAAGGAAATCAACGAGAGCCGTACGGCTCTCACCCAGGACTCCAGGGAACTGGAGCAGGTGAGTACCCAGGCCAACCAGGAGATAGAGGACAAGACGGTTCTCCTGGAGAACTCCAGGAAAGAGCGGGAGACCTGTGCTGCGGACCTGTCGGCCCTTCAGATGGAGGCAGCCAACCTGCGCCAGAAACAGGACTTTATCCGTGAAAACTCAGACCGTGTGTCCGGAGAAATAAAGAAGCTTACAGAGGAGTTTGACTCGCTGGCCGAAGGCACGGAAAATTCCGGGCAGGTGATTGAGGGCAAGCGCCAGGAGATTGCGCATCTGGGAGAACTGATTCAGAATGCCATGGTGCACATGAAGGAACTGGAACAGGTGATGGCGGGCCATGAGGCTGAAAAGGAGGAGATGTCCTTAAGGCAGAAGGCGTTTCTGGCAAAGCGGGAGGAACTGACCGCCCGCCTGGCAGAGCTGGACAAGGATATGTTCCGCGTCCAGGCCCAGAAGGAAAAGCTGGAGGAAAAGCTGGAGGCTTCCACCGCCTATATGTGGTCGGAATATGAGATGACCTACTCCACGGCACTGGAGCTTAAAAGGGAGGAATACCAGTCCGTCCCTGAGGTAAAGAAGCTTATAGATGAATTGAAATCCAGAATAAAGGGACTGGGCAACATCAATGTCAACGCCATTGAGGATTATAAAGAGGTATCGGAGCGCTACGAGTTTATGCGGACCCAGCACGAGGACCTGGTCACTGCCCAGGCCGAGCTGGAGAAAATCATTGAGGAACTGGATACCGGGATGCGGCGTCAGTTTGAAGAGAAGTTTGGTGAAATACGGGCTGAATTCGACAAGGTCTTTAAGGAATTGTTCGGAGGCGGACGGGGCACACTGGAACTGATGGAGGACGAGGACATCCTGGAGGCAGGCATACAGATCATTGCCCAGCCCCCGGGCAAGAAGCTGCAGAACATGATGCAGCTCTCAGGCGGTGAAAAGGCTCTCACAGCCATTTCCCTGCTGTTTGCCATCCAGAACCTAAAGCCGTCCCCATTCTGTCTTCTGGATGAGATTGAGGCAGCCCTGGACGATTCCAATGTGGACCGTTTCGCAGGATACCTTCACAAGCTGACCAGGAATACCCAGTTCATCGTTATCACCCACAGAAGAGGCACCATGGTCTCAGCGGACCGCCTCTACGGCATCACCATGCAGGAGAAGGGCGTGTCCACGCTGGTCAGCGTGAACCTCATTGCAGATGACCTGGATAAATAGTGCAAGTTGTGATATGATGATTCATATATATTGATTGTATATAAGACCTAATATGTAAGACACAAAAAGGAGAATGATTTATGGCAGAGGGAAAGAAGGGCTTTTTCGGGCGCCTGGTAGAGGGCCTGGCCAAAACCCGCAGCAATATCGTGTCAGGGATAGATTCCATTTTCAGTGGTTTTTCCGCCATTGACGATGATTTCTATGAGGAGATAGAGGAGACCCTTATCATGGGAGATTTGGGAATCCAGACCACCATGTCCATTGTGGAGGATTTGCGTAAGAAGGTGAAGGAGCAGCACATCCGGGAACCGGAGGAGTGCAAGGAGCTTTTAATCAACAGCATAAAGGAGCAGATGGACCTGGGCGAAAACGCATACGAATTCGAGCACAGGAAGTCCGTGGTTCTGGTCATCGGTGTCAACGGAGTGGGCAAGACCACATCCGTGGGCAAGCTGGCCGGACAGCTTAAGGACGACGGACGCAGGGTCATACTGGCGGCGGCGGATACCTTTCGGGCGGCTGCCATTGAGCAGCTGACTGAATGGGCCTCACGGGCCGGAGTGGAGCTTATAGCGCAGCAGGAGGGGTCTGACCCGGCGGCTGTTATCTATGACGCGGTGGCGGCAGCCAAGTCCAGGAAGGCGGACGTGCTTATCTGTGATACGGCCGGAAGGCTTCACAATAAGAAGAATCTGATGGAAGAGCTTAAGAAAATCAACCGGATCATTGACAAGGAATATCCGGATGCCTACAGGGAGACTCTGGTGGTGTTAGACGGCACCACGGGACAGAATGCCCTGGCCCAGGCCCGCCAGTTTATGGAGGTGGCCGACATCACAGGCATTATCCTGACTAAACTGGACGGCACAGCCAAAGGCGGCATTGCCGTGGCCATTCAGTCCGAGCTGGGAATTCCTGTAAAATACATTGGAATCGGGGAGAAGATAGACGACCTGCAGAAATTCAATGCGGATGATTTTGTCAATGCCCTGTTCCATGTGCAGAAATAACCGAACGTGGATTGAAACAATACATTGACGTGCTATAGTATAGAATAAAAGCAAGGGAAAGAAGGACAAAGATATGGAAGAACTGACATTGGAAAAATTTGAGGAGGCCTCCGAGCTTGTGAAGGATGTGACCACAGAGACAAAACTGGTATACAGTGAGTATTTCTCTGCCCGGACAGGAAACAAGGTATTTTTCAAGCCGGAGAACATGCAGTACACGGGAGCCTATAAGGTGAGGGGCGCCTACTATAAGATACACACCCTGACCGAGGAGGAAAAGTCCAAGGGTCTGATTACAGCGTCGGCCGGCAACCATGCCCAGGGTGTGGCCTACGCGGCCAAGCTGGCCGGTGTGAAGGCCACCGTGGTCATGCCCACCACCACGCCTCTTATGAAGGTGAACCGCACCAAGAGCTACGGCGCCGACGTGGTGCTGGAGGGGGATGTGTTTGACGAGGCCTGCGATCACGCATATAAGCTGGCGGACGAGTTCGGATATACCTTTGTACATCCCTTTGACGATCTGGACGTGGCTACGGGGCAGGGCACCATTGCAATGGAAATTATCAAGGAGCTTCCCACCGTGGACTATATCCTGGTTCCCATCGGCGGAGGCGGTCTCTGTACCGGCGTTTCCACTCTGGCCAAGCTTCTGAATCCGAAAATTAAGGTCATTGGCGTGGAGCCCGCAGGCGCCAACTGTATGCAGGCATCCCTTAAGGAGGGAAAGGTGGTGGGACTTCCCCAGGTGAACACCATTGCGGACGGTACGGCAGTGAAGCGTCCCGGCGAAAAGCTGTTCCCTTACATACAGGAAAATGTGGACGGTATCATCACCATAGAGGACAGCGAGCTGATTGTGGCTTTCCTTGACATGGTAGAAAACCATAAGATGATTGTGGAGAATTCCGGCCTCCTGACCGTGGCTGCCCTAAAGCATCTGAACGTACAGAAAAAGAAGATTGTATCCATCTTAAGCGGCGGCAATATGGATGTCATCACCATGTCCTCCATTGTACAGCACGGCCTGATTGAGAGGGATCGTGTATTTACCGTGTCCGTGCTCCTTCCCGACAAGCCGGGAGAGCTGGCCAGGGTATCCGCCCTTCTCGCCAAGGAGCAGGGCAATATCATCAAGCTGGAGCACAATCAGTTTATCAGTATCAACCGCAATGCTGCCGTGGAGCTGCGCATCACCATGGAGGCATTTGGAACAGACCATAAGAATCAGATTGTATCTGCCCTTACCAGCGCGGGATACCGTCCCAAGCTTGTAAAGTTCAAGGGCACCTACAGTGAGATGTAGGCATCAGACCAGACAAGATACAGGGGGAAACGTTATGCAGCCGGAAGAACATACGGTTACTCATACCATTAACCGTTACCGGAGTTTTCGTTATGAGTTAATTTTAGAGGGGGTAGTGGTGGGCGCCCTGGCAGGCGCCGTGGTGGTGGCCTTCCGCTATCTCATAGGTTCCGCGGATATACTGCTGAACATGATACTGGACTATGGCAGGAGCCATACCTGGTTTGTGCCGGTATGGATTCTGATTCTGGCCGCCGCCGCATGTGTGGTGTCCCTTCTCCTTAAATGGGATTCCCTGATATCAGGCAGCGGCATTCCCCAGATTGAAGGGGAAATCATTGGGGAAATTGATGAGAAGTGGTGGCGTGTGCTGCTTGCCAAGCTGGGAGGCGGCATTATATCCCTGGGATGCGGATTGTCCCTGGGACGCGAAGGCCCCAGCATTCAGCTGGGAGCCATGACGGCAAAGGGGTTCTCCAGGGCCGCCAAACGGGTAAAAACAGAGGAAAAGCTTCTCATTACCTGCGGAGCCAGCGCCGGATTGTCGGCCGCCTTCAATGCGCCCATCGCAGGTATACTGTTTTCCCTGGAGGAGGTACATAAGCATTTTTCACCGGAGCTTCTCCTTTCCTCCATGGCGGCATCCATTACTTCGGATTTTGTATCCAGGAATGTATTCGGCCTGACGCCGGTATTTTCCTTTCACATCACCCATATGATGCCCCTGGGCACCTACGGTCATGTGCTGGTTCTGGGCGTGATCATGGGAGCCATGGGTGTGGTTTATAATACCACTCTGTCCAAAACCCAGGATTTATACGGAAAAATTCCCTGGGGCACGGTGAAGCTTCTGATTCCCTTTCTGCTGGCAGGCGTATTTGGATTTACATACCGCAGCGTGCTGGGCGGAGGTCATGCCCTGGTGGAGGAACTGTCCACGGGTGAGATGGCGCTTGGCGCCCTGTGCCTGCTGCTGGCGGTCAAATTTGCCTTCAGTATGATAAGCTTCGGCTCCGGGGCGCCGGGAGGTATCTTCCTGCCTCTGCTGGTGATGGGAGCCATCATAGGAACCATATATTACAATGTGGCCCTCCTTGTCAGTCCCTCTCTGAGCGGCCTGGTGGGGAATTTCATCATCCTGGGCATGGCGGGCTATTTCTCAGCCATTGTGCGGGCGCCGATTACAGGCATCATACTGATTAGTGAAATGACAGGATCCTTTTCTCATCTGCTGACCCTGTCCATGGTTTCACTGGCAGCCTATCTGGTTCCGGACATGGTTCACTGCGCACCGGTGTACGACCAGCTTCTTCACCGCCTTCTGGCAAAGCAGAACCCGGACAAGAAGGTCACGCTTACAGGGGAAAAGGTGCTGGTGGAAGGCATGATTTACCATGGAAGCGCAGCCGAGGGAAAGAAGATTTCAGCTATCGCCTGGCCAAGGACCTCTCTGGTGGTGTCCCTTATGCGCGGGGAGGCCGAGTTTGTGCCCAGAGGGGATACAGTGCTCAGGGCAGGGGACAAGATAGTAGTGCTGTGCGACGAGGCTTCACAGGGACAGCTGCACAGGGCGCTGCAGGAATATTGTGAGACGGTAGCACCCATGCAGAAAGGGCAGTGATGCCTGTGCATGGGCAGATGGAAGGAGGAATTACATGAATCGAACCAAAAGGCTTTTGGGCAGAAAGGGTATTCTGCTGGCCGTAGCGCTTACGGCCCTTCTGGCCGCGGGCTGCGGCGGCAAAAAGGAGCCTGTTAAGACTTCTGAGGCAGAGACATCCGCTCCGGCGGAGACAGGGACAAGGGCTGAGTCAGGAACTGCAACCCGGGAACTGCCAAATCCCATGGCGGAGGTAAAGGATGTCCTGGCCTTTGAGGCCATAGGAGTCCATATGGTGCTGCCAGAGGGGGCTGAGGATACCAGCTTTTTCATCATCAACCAGGAGGTGGCGGATGCCCGGTTCTCTCTGGACGGTGTGCCATACACCTACAGGGCCTCGGATACGGCAGAGGACTTTGCGGGGATTTTCGAGCGCTTTAAGGATGAGGCCATTTCCCGGAACTATGATTACGGTGAAACCAGCCTGGAAGTCCTGATTAAAACCACGGACAGCGGCGGCCGTCTGGCCTCCTGGGAGTGGGGAAGTACCAAGTACACACTTTATACGGCGGTCCAGGTGGACGATGACACCATCACGGATTTGACCATGCACCTGGTGGAGCTGAGCCAGTATGAAAAGTAGTTTAAAAGAGGTTAGCATATGCTGGAGCTGAAGAATTTCATGCCCATTAATTTCCTGAAAAAAGAGAAATTTACAGGAAGTCACAACGGTATGCGTTTTCGTATGGAAAAGCTGGATTTGGAAGGTGAGGACGGACCGCGCCTGGGTGTTACCATTTGGCCTGAGCCATATGGTTATGATGCCACTCCTGAGGAAGAAAAGGAACAACAAATCCTGTCCTTTGACGCGGACGGCATAGCAAAAGGCGTGGACTGGCTGAACGAGCAGTTTGAAGGCCAGAAAGCCAGATGGAAGGCTGCGAGCCGCAGTTAAACGGATTAGGAGGGCAGCGGAAATCTGCCGAAACTTTCCATTATTTTATTGCTTTTTTATAGTTTATTTACAAAATCTTAATTTGTCATTGACTTTTCGGAAAGCGGACACTATAATAAGCCACATAAAGAAAAGCGCCGGTGCTTAGACATCCGGCGCTTTCTCTGTTTTCTGCGTAGATAACAGATACACAAAGAGGTGTATTGCCGCGGCCAGGTACCGGGCGGGCAATGCACCTCTTTCTGCGTATTCCCCCATGAATGCGCATCCCCATCAAATATAAACCCTCAAGGAGGAATGCATTATGGAATTTTCAGCGGTAAACACAATTTGGGTCCTGTTAGGCGCGGCCCTGGTTTTCTTCATGCAGGCAGGCTTTGCCATGGTGGAGACAGGTTTTACAAGAGCGAAGAACGCAGGAAACATTATCATGAAGAACCTGATGGATTTTGCCATTGGTACCCCTTTGTTCTGGCTTACAGGCTTCGGCATCATGTTCGGGGGTGCAGGGGCCTTCATTGGAGGATTTGATCCGCTGGTGCGGGGGGATTATTCCGGAATCCTTCCGGCAGGCGTTCCCCTTCCCGCCTACCTGATTTTCCAGACTGTGTTCTGTGCCACGGCGGCAACCATTGTGTCGGGAGCCATGGCAGAGCGCACCAAGTTCATTTCCTACTGTATCTACAGCGCCGTAATCAGCGCAGTGGTCTATCCCGTGTCGGGACACTGGATTTGGGGCGGCGGATGGCTGGCCCGGATGGGATTTCACGATTTCGCGGGCTCCACTGCCGTCCATATGTGCGGCGGGGTTGCGGCCCTGATTGGGGCCAAGGTACTGGGACCGCGTATCGGAAAGTACACAGAGGACGGAAAGCCCAACGCGATTCTGGGTCACAGCCTCACCCTGGGCGCCCTTGGCGTGTTCATCCTGTGGTTCTGCTGGTTTGGTTTTAACGGCTGTTCCACTGTTGCCATGGACAGCGACGCGGCTGTATATTCCGCCGGCAATATCTTTGTGACCACCAACCTGGCGGCTGCCACAGCCACCGCGGCCACCATGGTTATCACCTGGCTCCGCTATGGAAAGCCGGATATCTCCATGACATTGAACGGTTCCCTGGCTGGCCTGGTGGCAATCACGGCCGGCTGCGATATGGTCAGCCCGGCAGGCGCGTTTTTTATCGGACTCATAGCAGCCTTTGTGGTGGTATTCGGAATTGAATTCATTGACAAGGTGTGTAAGATAGACGATCCGGTAGGCGCCATCGGAGTCCACGGCATGTGCGGGGCCGCGGGCACCCTTCTCACCGGCGTCTTTGCGGTGGACGGAGGCCTTGTATACGGAGGCGGTTTCTCCTTCCTGGGAATACAGCTTTTAGGTGTTGTCTGCGTTATCCTGTGGGTAAGCGTAACCATGATCATCACCTTCAATGTGCTGAAGCATACCATCGGCCTTAGGGCCAGTGAGGAGGAGGAGACAAAGGGACTGGATGTGACGGAACACAATCTGGCCAGCTCCTATGCGGATTTCATGCCAATGGTATTTATGGGAAAGGCAAAGGAGGGGGCGGCGGACGCCGGTGTCTCTGTTGAAAAAGCTGTTCCGGTGGAGCATTATCCATCGGCAAAGCCGGTGTCCGCCAATGTCAAGCTGTCCAAGGTAGTGATGATATTTAACCAGGCCAGGTTCACCGCTCTTAAGGATGCGCTTACGGACCTGGGCGTCACCGGCATGACCATCACCCAGGTCATGGGCTGCGGTACGCAAAAGGGCCATGTAAATTACTATCGCGGCATCAAGGTGGAGGAGGCGGCCCTTCTTCCAAAGATGAAGCTGGAAGTGGTGGTGAGCAAGGTACCGGTGGAGGATGTAATAGAGACAGCCAGAAAGGCTCTTTACACAGGCAATATCGGAGACGGAAAGATTTTCGTGTACGATGTGGAAAATGTGGTGAAGGTCCGCACCGGAGAGCAGGGATATGACGCGCTCCAGGGGGAATAAGTATGGTATTCAATGCTATATTTTTTATGTGCCTTCTGCTATAATATAACAGAATCAGGTACAGACACACGGGGGACGCAGGGATGAGGCAAATTTCAATCACTTTACCTTTTTCTGCGGTAGGAAGGCGGCCATGGTCCTGTGTGCATATCTGGCTGGATTTGAGAAAATGATCCGAATTGTATCCGCCATCGGACCTGTCATAATCGTATTCACCCTGATGTGGGGCTTGCAACCGTAATCCGCGGCTCCGGGAATCTTTCCCACATTCGCCAGTACGAGACAGTGCTGGGCGCTGGGACACTGGGATTACATTCCCTCTGTGTGCCGGGATTACTATGCCCGGCGTGTGCTGGTCCTGGGGAGCGAAAGCACGGGAAAGAGCACCCTGGTCCGGAATCTGGCGCACCTTGCGTCCGGCGTCCTTATCATTGCCGCTGTCAATCAGACAGAAAAATTACTACTATGATACCATAGGAAAAGATGAAAGGAAAGGAAGAAAATGGCGGAACAGGGAAAGGGCAAAAGAAACGGCAGTGAAAAACCGTGCTTGAATTTTCTGTCAATTCCTGTATAATTATTCAGAGAAAATCATACTGCCATCCGGAACAGCCGGGCGGCGGCAAAATGACAGGAGGAAGATTACGTGCTTTTAAATGGAATAAGAGGTTTCTGCATGGCCCTGGCGGACAGCGTTCCGGGGGTATCCGGAGGAACCATTGCCTTTTTACTGGGTTTTTACGATACATTTATTGAATCCCTGAACGACCTGATGGGCCGGGACAACGGCAGAAGGAAAACTGCCTTTTTGTTTCTGGTAAAGCTGGGAGTGGGATGGGTCATCGGCTTCTGCATGTCGGTGCTGATTCTGTCCAGCCTCTTTGAGGCTCACATCTACCGGATCAGCTCCCTTTTTCTTGGACTGACCTTATTCGCCATTCCCATGGTGATCCGTGAGGAAAAGGAAGTGCTTAAAGGCAGGTACGGAAATATCGCATTTACCATTATAGGAGTCCTGCTGGTATTCGGCATCACCTATTTTAATCCCTCCGGCGGTGAGGGCATCAGTGTATCAGTGGAGCATCTGTCACTGGGACTGGTGGTGTATGTGTTCTTCACTGCCATGATTGCCATTACCGCCATGGTGCTGCCGGGCATCTCAGGTTCCACGCTTCTTCTCATATTCGGGCTCTATGTGCCCATCATAGGTGCTGTGAAGGAATTCCTGCACATGAATATGGACTATTTCCCCATCCTGATGGTATTTGGTCTGGGCGTCGTCACAGGTATCGTGGGAATTATTAAAATCATCAAGATGTGCCTGGAGCGGTTCCGCTCCCAGACCATTTACGCCATCATCGGCCTGATGACAGGCTCCCTCTATGCCATCACCATGGGGCCCACCACCCTGGATGTGCCCAGGGCGCCCATGAGTCCCTCCACCTTCAGTATCCTGTTTTTCATACTGGGCGGCGTGATACTGGCAGGGCTGGAGTTTTTAAAGGCACGTCTGGACAAGTAGTCATGTAAAAAGGGGAAAGCGGCATGGGGAAAATCGTTCTTCTGGTGCCAAGGGAGGAAATGCTCTACCTGGCCCACAACATTCTTCAGGAAAAGAAGTATGCCATTGCGCAGATGCGTGTCATCCAGACAGAGAATACGGTGGTGGAGGCCAGGAATTCCATTGCCGCCGGGGCGGACATCATCATTGCCAGGGGCCTTCAGGCATCCCTCATCAAGCAGTATACGGATGTGCCTGTGGTGGAAATCGTGGCCACTGCCCAGGAGATGGCTCTCCTGGTGGTAAAGGCCAGGCAGATAGTAAAAAAGGCCAAGCCAATCATTGCTGTGGTGGGCTTTCAGAACATGTTCTGCGACATGACATACTTTGAGACGATCTATGACATAAAGCTGCGCACTTATTTTGCCGCCAATGGTTCCGGGTTAAAGCAAAAAGCCATGGAAGCCGTGGAAGAGGGCGCTGACCTTATGATTGGAGGGGACATAGCGGTTGAGACTGCCAAGGAGGCAGATATCCCGTCCCTGTTCCTGTCGATCACCGAGGATTCCCTGCGCACTGCCTTTTCCATGGCTGAGAGCCTGGATTTTGCCATGGGCGCAGAGAAGAGGAGCACTGCCCAGATTGAGACACTTCTGGACTATTCCTTTAACGGGGTGGTGAACATGGACCGGAAAGGAGCCATCACCACGGTGAATCCGGTAATGCGGGACATACTGGGAGCTGACGGTGAACAGGTGGCAGGCCGGCACATTACCCAGGTGTTCTCCGACATAGACAGGGATAAGCTTTCACAGGTCCTGGAGGGAAAGGAGGAGAGCTATTCCTCCTTCATGCAGGCCGGAAAGACCTCCATCTTCGCCATTCTGGCCCCTGTCCGCGTGGGAAATGAGACAGAGGGGGCCATTCTTACCTGCCACAAGGTAAAGCAGCAGAGCCGCGGTGAACGGCGCCCGGAACGGGATGGAGCAAACAGGGTTCAGGGCCTGATTGCCAGGAGAAGTTTTTCAAGTATACTCCAGGAGTCAGGGGCCATGAAGGAGTGCGTCCACCTGGCCAGGCTTTACTCCCAGTCGGAACAGCCTGTGCTGCTTTATGGGGAAACCGGCACGGAGCGGCGTGCGCTGGCTGAGAGCATCCACAATACAGGGATTTGCAGTGAAGGCCCCTTCCTGGCCCTTTCCTGCGCAGGCCTTACCTGGGAGGAGCAGGAGGAAATGCTCTTTGGAAGCAAGGGGGCTGTGTTCCTGGCAGAAGGAGGGACCCTGTATCTGGAGGATGTGGAGACACTGTCCTTAAAAAGCCAATACGGCCTGTACCAGCTCATTCGCTATAAGACAGGCAGAAGCAGGGATTTTGCCAGGACCATGGGCTTTCATAACCGCGTCGTCGCCTCCAGCACCCTGTCCCCGGAGGGCCTGGGTAATCTGGCTTTCTCAGGAGGGTTCCGGCAGGACCTGTATTATCTCTTTACGGGACTGGTCCTTCGCGTGCCGCCTCTTCGGGAACGGCCGGAGGATCTGGAACAGGCAATCAGGGACATTGTCAAGGAAGCCTGCGACCAATATTCCCGTTACCATGTGGTGACCCAGGGCGGGATGCAGTGCCTGAAATCATATCCGTGGCAGGGAAATCTTCTCCAGCTGGAGACATTCTTAAAGCGGCTGGTATTGACAGCTGAAAAGCGGAGCATTGACGAGATTCTGGTGAGGAAGCTGCTGCGGGAACTGTTTCCGCCTTCTTCTGCTCAGGCCCGGATGATGCCGGACGGACAGGGGATGGAGTCTCAGGGCAGCGGCAGGGAAGATACCGCTGCCTTATGCGGTGCGGCGTTGAATCTGAGGGAGCCGGTTGCCTGTGAGGAGGAACGGCAGATACGCCTGGCCCTGGCAGCCCAGGGCGGCAGCAGGGAGCGTACCGCTGCCTGCCTGGGAATCAGCAAGGCAACCCTGTGGAGAAAGATGAAAAAATACAATATCGAACTATAAATGAATTATAAATGAAACGATTGTTTCAAATGTGAAATACAGTTTGAAACCATAGGCGGCTTGTATAAAACAAGCTGCCTTTTTCATTTACAATGCCAATTGCAAGGAAGGAAGGGGACAGCTATAATGTGGGCATAGGTCAGAAAGGCATGCTGACGAGAAAAGATAATTAAGATGTTTCTAAAAAATGTTTCTAAGAAAGGTGAGGTAATGATATGAAAGTAGGATTTATCGGATTAGGAATCATGGGTAAGCCAATGAGCAAGAATTTATTAAAAGCCGGTTATGAGCTGGTTGTTTTTGATTTTAACAAGGACGCTGTAAACGAAGTGACAGGATGCGGCGCTGTATCTGCCGCAAGCGGCAGGGAAGTGGCGGAGCAGTGCGAGGTGGTCATCACCATGGTTCCCAACTCTCCCCATGTACGCGCTGCCGTGCTGGGCGAAAACGGTGTTGCAGACGGCGCCAAGCCGGGAACAGTACTGATTGACATGAGCTCCATTGACCCGACCGAGAGCAAGGCCATCGGCGCTGAGCTGGCGAAAAAGGGCATTGACATGCTGGATGCTCCTGTTTCCGGCGGAGAGCCAAAGGCCATCGACGGGACACTGTCTGTCATGGTAGGCGGCAAAAAAGAGCTGTTTGACAAGTATTATGACATGCTCATGGTAATGGCCGGTTCTGTGGTATACGTAGGCGAGCTGGGTTCCGGCAACGTGGCAAAGCTGGCAAACCAGATTGTGGTTGCTGTGAACATTGCTGCCGTATCTGAGGCCCTTACCTTTGCAAAGAAGGCGGGAACCGACCCTGAGCTGGTATATCAGGCCATCCGCGGCGGACTTGCCGGATCCACTGTCATGGACGCGAAGGCACCCATGATGCTGAGCAGGAACTTTAAGCCGGGATTCCGCATTGAGCTTCACATCAAGGATTTGAACAATGCGCTGAACGCCGCACATGCAATCAGCTCTCCGGTTCCCTTAACAGGACAGCTTATGGAAATCATGCAGGGATTGAAGGCTGACGGTTATGAGAAGGAAGACCACGCAAGCATTGTCAAGTATTACGAAAAGATTGCCAATACTACAGTTGAATCATAATCGGACCTGGACCCGGATATAAAGGAGAAGCGTTATGAATACAGATTTTATCAAGGGTGTTATTGTACCCATTCTCACCCCCATTAATGAAAATGAGTTTATTGACGAGGCGAAGCTGCGGGAACAGGTGAACTATGTGATTGAAGGAGGGGTGTCAGGCATCCTGGCCTTTGGAAGCAACGGCGAATTCTATGTCATTGAAGAGGATGAGATGGAGCGCGGACTTAAAATCATGATTGACCAGGCAGCGGGGCGTGTGCCCGTTTATTTCGGCATTGGCGCAATCAGCACAAAAAAATGCTGCCGTCTGGCTAAGATGGCAGCAGACAACGGGGCAGCAGGCATATCCGTGCTGCAGCCCATGTTTCTGAAACCAACAGAGGATGAGCTTTATCTTCATTTTAAGACCATAGCGGAATGTGTGCCGGAGACCCCTGTGCTTCTGTACAACAATCCGGGAAGGGTGAACTATACCATGTCCGGAAAGCTGGTGGAGCGCCTGGCTCATGAGGTTCCCAATATCGTGGGAATGAAGGATACCAGCGGCGATATAACCCAGACAGCTGAATTTATCCGCAGGACAAGGGATGTGGGATTCAAGGTGTTTGGCGGTAAGGACACCCTGCTCTACGCTTCCATGTGCCATGGGGCAGTGGGAGGCGTGTGCACGGCTGCCAATTTCATGCCTGAGCTTATAGTGGATGTATACAATAAATATGTGGCCGGAGACCTGAAAAGGTCCCTGGAAGCCCAGTTCAAGCTGAATCCGGTCCGGCTTTCCATGGATGGAGCCAGCTTCCCTGTGGCCGCAAAGGATATGGCTAACTTAAGGGGACGCTCCGTCGGACTTCCCTATAAGCCAAACCTGGCCACGCCTGAAGGCCCTGTACTGGACAGAATCAAGTCAGAGATGAAACAGGCAGGGCTGATTTAAAGCGCCTGTCTATGTATGGCGCCTGCCTATGTATGGCTCCAGCCTTATAAAGTCTTAATCTGTATGTAAGGCCGTTGTCCGGTCTCCCCATTGTTCCTTCATCAGATCGATGAAGCTGCGTGCGGGGCGGCTGAGATAGCGGCCTTTTTTGTAGCTGGCCGTAAATTGCCATGTGGGGCGGGAGGGAAGATGGAAACAACAGAAGTCCTGGTCCATGTCCTTCACATAGTAGTAGGGCAGGATTCCGCAGCACATGTTGGCCCGTATCATGGAGATAATGGTATGGTTATTGCCTGTCTCAAAGAGGACCTGGGGTGTAAAGCCTGCCTCCGAGAAAATACGGTTCAGCATGGTGTTCATGGTGGAATGGCGGTCCATGAGCACAAAGGGCTCGTACTGGAGCCTTCGGATATCCAGGGTGGCATAGTCCTCCCCCTCCTCAGGCGCCACGCTTGCCAGCGGATGTCCTGCGGGAATAACCAGATACAGTTCTTCCTCGTATATGGGTTCATAGATATCGTCGGTCCTGTCCTTGTCTGTAAGCGTCAGGAAGGCAATGTCCAGGCCGCCAATGGATATCATCTTCTGAAGATGCTTTACAATGCCCTCCTGGGGCTCGATGATGACGTTGGGATAGAGCTGGTGGAAGGTGCCGTATACCTTTGTAAACATATTGATGCCGCGCCCTGCCGTAAAGCCCACGGAGAGATGGCCGCATTTGCCGTCAGACAGGTCGTGGATGGTCTGGTAGGTTTCCCGCTTCAGCCTCATAATTTCCTTGGCATTCCGGATGTAAATTTCCCCGGCCTCCGTCAGATGCCAGTTGGTGCGGGAACGGTGGAACAGGGGAGTGCCTAACTCCTGTTCCAGTTTAATGAGCTGCTGGTTCAAAGCGGACTGGGTGATGAACAGCTTATTAGCCGCATGGGTAATGTTGTTTTCTTCCGCAATTTTTAAAATATATTCAATCTGCCGTGTGTCCATGGTATTCTCCTTTTTCCATCCCGATGTATTTATTTTAACCCATAAAGGGAAAGAGTGCAAGATTAACTATAAGATTTATTAAGAGTAAAGATAAGTTTTATAAACTTTACTTGATTAACCCTGTCGTTTATACTTGGCATGTGTTAAGAGAACATTAGGAAGCAAGGGAGCCGGGGCGAATCACATTAAGAAAACGTAAGAACAGCAATTAAAGATTCTTATTGACACGATTAATATTAACAATTGGAATCCGAAAGTCGTTCCTGTTATAATGCGTACATAAATTACAATTATACAGCAAAAAACATACATAATAACATCCGAATACGGGTGAACTCAATTTGCGTGTAGGCATTATGCATAAAACAAGAAAAAGGGGACAAACGATATGATGGAACACAAAGGCACACCTGTTGTTACTGATATGCAGGTCATTCCCGTAGCCGGATATGACAGCATGCTGATGACATTGAGCGGAGCCCATGCGCCCTGGTTCACCAGGAACCTGGTCATCTTAAGGGACAGCTCCGGTCACACGGGCATTGGCGAGATTCACGGCGGGGATTACACATGCGAGGCGCTGAACAGCTGCATCCCTCTGGTAGTGGGACAGCCAGTGGGCAGATACAGGAATATCCTGGATACCATTCACAAGAGCAGTACACGGGCGGCGGAGGACGATGGGGAGGGTATCCAGACATTGGATATCAGCAAGCTGAAATTCGTTGTCAAAGCTGAATGGGCAGTCGAATGCGCCCTTCTGGACCTTCTGGGCCAGTATCTGGATTTGCCCATGTGTGAACTTCTGGGCGACGGAAAACAGAGGGACCAGGTGGAGACCCTGGGGTATCTGTTCTATGTAAGTGATAAGGAAAAGGCTGCGCCGGCCCTTCCCTATATCGATGAAACAGGAAGCAGCGATGCCTGGTTTCGTCTCAGGCGGCAGGAAATGCTGACGCCTGAGCGCATCGTGGAGCAGGCGCAGGCATTAAACGAAAAATACGGCTTCAGAAACTTCAAGCTGAAAGGCGGGGTCCTCAGGGGAGAGGAAGAGATGGAAGCCATGTGCGCATTGAAAAAGGCGTTTCCTGAGGGGCGGATTAACATTGACCCCAACGGGGCCTGGAGCCTGGAGGAGGCCATCCGCATCTGCAGGCCCATGGAGGGAGTGCTTACCTATGTGGAGGACCCATGCGGCCCGGAAGCAGGCTATTCCAGCCGGGAGGTGATGGCGGAATTCAAGAATGCGGTAAATCTGCCTGTGGCCACCAACATGATAGCAACGGACTGGCGGCAGTTCTATCATGCAGCAGCCCTTAAATCCGTGGACATTGTCCTGGCAGATCCGCATTTCTGGGGATTCGGGGGAAGCGTCCGCATGGCCCAGATTTTAAACGACTGGGGTCTTACCTGGGGCAGCCATTCCAATAACCACTTTGACATCACCCTCACCGCATTTGCCCATGTGGCCGCGGCTGCTCCCGGAACTCCCACGGCACTTGACACACACTGGATTTGGCAGGACGGACAGAATCTGTTAAAGGATACGCCGGAAATCGCAAACGGGTATCTTCAGGTACCGGATAAGCCGGGTATGGGTGTTACCATCGACATGGGCAAGGTCATGGAGGCCAATGGGCGCTACAACCGCCTTCCCTCCCATGAAAGGGATGATGCCATGGCCATGCAGTATCTGATTCCCGGCTGGAAATACGACTGCAAAAAGCCTGCGCTGGTCAGGTAAATCCAGGCAAATCATAAAAAAGGGGTAGAGAGAATGTTTATTAAAAAGTATGGGGATATCATTGTCGGAGTATTCTTCATGTTATTATCCGCAGCCATGATGGTCATGGCCAAGATGCTTCCCAAGTCAACGGTCATGGATATCGGACCTGATTTTATGCCCATGTGCATCGGCGTCATGACCTTTGTACTGGCAGCAGCCCTGGTATTGCTCAATATCAAAAACATGAAAATATATGTGGCCCAGGCTGAGGCCGAGGGACCGGAAAAGGCCGACTACAAGAGGGTGCTCACAAGCTTTATCATTATCCTGGTCTATGTGTTCGTGCTCAAGTCCGTGGGCTTCATCATCAGCACTCTGGTCTATCTTCCCGTCCAGATGTTCATCCTGGCGCCGGAAGAACGGAGAGGAAAAAAGGATGTCATTCAGCTGCTGATCACTGACGTATTGTTTACCTTCGTGGTATTCTTCTTGTTCCGCTACGGATTCAAGATTGTGCTGCCTGCAGGTATCTTTACCATCAACTTATAGGAGGTAGACCATGAACGCATTAGCATCTTTGGGCGGTGCCTTTGTAAGCATCTGCCGCCCCACATCCTTACTGCTCATGGCGGCAGGAGTGGCAGTGGGAATAATATTCGGTTCCATTCCGGGACTCTCAGCAGCCATGGCAGTGGCATTGTTCCTGCCTCTGACCTTCAGCATGACGCCTTCCATGGGCATGAACCTGCTGGTGGCCGTGTACATAGGCGGTATCTCAGGAGGTCTGATTTCAGCCATTCTGCTCAACATGCCGGGAACCGCGTCATCCATCGCAACCTGTTTTGACGGACACCCCATGGCAAAGAATGGGGAAGCCGGCAGAGCCCTTGGATACGGCATTGTATTCTCTTTCCTGGGTTCCGTGTTCTCCTTCCTGGTGCTCACCTTCTGCGCGCCGCTGCTGGCAGACATTGCCCTGAAGTTCACACCGGCTGAGAACTTCGGCATTTCATTCTTTGCGCTGACAATGGTGGCGGTACTGGCCTCCGGTTCCATGGTAAAGGGAGTGCTGGCCGGTATGCTGGGGCTTATATTTGCCCTGGTCGGCATGGCGCCCATTGACGGAACTCCCAGGTTTACCTTTGGAAGCAGCTCACTGATGGCCGGATTTGACACCCTTCCAACCCTTATTGGTATTTTCGCTATCTCCGAGATCCTGATAACGGCTGAGAGCATGGGAAACGGCAAGGTGGAAGCCATGAAGATGAAGCCCATCAAAGGCTTTGGATTTACATGGAAGGAGTTTGTATATCAGATTCCCAACGCCATCCGTTCCGCACTGATAGGAACAGGAATCGGCATCCTGCCCGGCATTGGCGGCAGCACGTCCGGCATGCTTTCCTATGTGACCGCCAAGAACATGTCCAAACATCCCGATGAATTCGGCAAAGGCTGCCCTGACGGTATCGTTGCCACAGAGACCGCCAATAACGCCACCATCGGCGGGGCTATGATTCCCCTGCTGGTACTGGGCATACCGGGAGACGGTGTTACAGCCATGATGTTAGGCGGTTTCCTGATTCACGGTCTTTCAGCAGGCCCATTGCTTTTTGTCAAAAACGCAGATGTGGTGTACGGTATATTTGCGGCCTGCATGCTGTGCAGTCTTTTCATGCTGATAATCGAGTTCTTTGGAATCAAGGGATTTGTCCAGCTGCTCAAGATACCCAAGCACATCCTGATGCCTCTTATTCTGGTTCTGTGCTGTGTGGGCGCCTATGCCACCAACAACCGTATCTTCGATGTACAGTCCATCATCTTATTCGGAGCCGTGGGTTACTTATATCACAAGTTCAAACTTCCCACCACGCCCTTTGTGCTTTGTTTCCTGATAGGCGAGATGGTGGAAACCTATCTGCGGCGCGGTATTATGCAGTATAAATCTTTTGGCGCGTTCTTCAAGCGGCCTATATTCGATGTATTCTTCTTCGTTGCCATAGCCGTTGTGGTCTGGTCCATTTATAAAGAATGGAGGATGACCAGGGCAAGGAAAATGCAGCATGTTTCAAAGCGGGATGAGTAAGAAAATTTATATATGATTCCGGCCCCAATCGGCTGAACCGGGATTTCCGGAAAATCAGCCGAATCCGGGGCGGGATACATATAGAGGGGTATTATCAACTAAACAAAAGACCCGGATGGGTTATCAGAAAAGGAGAGTAATAACTTATGAAAAAAAGATGGTTAGCAGGAATGATGGCAGCAGCTATGGCACTGAGCATGACTGCATGTGGAGGAGGAACTTCAAATACCACTGCTGCTGCGGCAGCTGATACCACCGCTGCCCAGACAGGCGCCCCGGCAGCCGCGGCAGATACAGAGGCGCAGGCATCTGACTGGGCCCCCAGCACAACGGTTTCCATTGTGGTCCCGGCTGGCGCAGGCGGCAATACTGACCTTTCCGCCCGTGTATTCGCGGAGTTTGCCAAGAAGATGACAGGCGCTGATTTCATCGTCGTAAACGCAAACGGCGCTGCCGGCTCCGTGGCTGCCAACCAGGTGCTTTCCGCTGCGCCGGACGGCCATACCTTCCTGTACGGCCACAATCTGGTAAACGTAGCCAACATTTCCGGTGTAACGGATTATAATTACACCGCATTTAAATTAGGACCCACATTTGCACTTGATCCTGCACAGCAGATGTATGCAAACCCGGATAAATACAAGACCCTGGACGACTTCATCGAGGCAGCCAAGGCAGCTCCCGGACAGCTGAAGGCATGTACCGAGGTGGGCGCCTACACTTACTACGAGCTGCTGGCATTTGAGAAGGCAGCGGGAATCGATCTGGACTTGGTGGACGTGGGATCCAACTCCGACAAGGTGGCAGCCATGCTGTCCGGACAGGTGGACCTGATGCCGGGTGCGTACATCAACTGCAAGGATTATCTGGAAGCAGGACAGTTTGTTTGTCTGGGCGCTCCCACAGAGGATAGATATGACCTGATCAAGGATATCCCAACCCTGAAAGAGCAGGGCGTGGACCTGGTATATCCCAACTGCGAGTTCTCCTTCTACTTTCCAAAGGAAACACCTGACAGCGTAATCGCATGGTATGACAACCTGGTAAAAGAGATGACATCCGATCCGGAGGCCCAGGAAGCCATCAAGAAGGTGGAAATGGAGCCATATTACTTAAGCGCAGCCGACTCCGAGAAAAACGACGAGAGAATCTACACTGAAATCAAGGAGATTGCAGACGATTTAGCAAAATAACCATCTAATCCAGGCTTTCAGGCAGCAGGGACGGAAAACATGGCCCCGGACAGAATCCATCTGTTCCGGGGCCATGACGTTTACCCCTGATTGGAGAAGTAGTGGAGGATATCGTGGCAGAGAGTGCTTTCCGGCCGGTTCATGACCCAGTTCTTTCTGGTCACAAAGGCGTTCAAACGGTACAGCCTGGGCTCCAGCGGATAGTAAGATACATGCTCCCTGTCTATGGCACAGGAGGCTCCTATGAAGGTGACGCCGATTCCCATAGCCACCATGCTGCGGGTGGCTATGATGCTGTTGGTCTCGCACATGGTACTGGGAATCCAGCCGGCGGCCTCGATAATCTGGTCGGTCAGACAGCGGAGAGTGGAGCCCCTCTTGGACATCAGTATATTATCCTCGCTGAAATACCTGGCAAACTCAGGTATGGTAACGGGCCGCCCCGGATTAATCCTGCAGTAGGGATGGGTTCTGGGGATGGCAAAGAATATTTCCTCCCGTCTGAGCACATGGGCCTGGTCCCGCGAAAAGGGCTCCACGGTATTGAGAGCCATGATGCCGCAGTCAATGTTTTCCTCCAGAATAAGCTGGGTAAGGGAGGGAACATTGGTTTCGGATATCTCGATGGTCACATCCGGGAATCTGGATTTGAAAGGCGGAATCAGCTCTGTCAGCATCCTGAGGGCAAACTGGGAGGTGACTCCAATGGTGATGTGTCCCCGGTTGTCCAGGTTTTGTATGTTCTGATAAAGATTGTCCTTAATGGCCATGACCTTTTCCGCCGCGTCAATATAGAGCCTGCCTGCTGCTGTGGGAGTAAGCCTGCCCTTGCTCCGGTAAAAGAGCGGGGTGCCCAGTTCGCTCTCCAGCTTGGACAGATACTGGCTCAGAGTGGACTGGGATACAAACAGTTCCTCCGCGGCTTTTGTCATGTTCTCCTTTTTGGCTATGGTCAATATATAACTCAGGTATTTTGTGTCCAATTGGCTGGCCTCCTTGCGCTGAACCAGTTTTTTGCCGGTTCTTTAACGTTATTATAGCAAAGAAACACAGCCCTTGAAAGCAAAACAGAACTATTAATAGTTCTAAGAGAAAGCTTAAATTTAATAATTTTACTTATGAGTACCCAATTGATATAATTAAGCCAATGAAAAATACCATAGATTTTGAATCCAATCACAGCAGGAGGAGACAAAAATGAGCAGTCCTTTATACATTAAAATCAGCGATAAAGACAACGTGGCCATTGCGGTCAATGACATTCCGGCCGGAACCCTGGTCATGGACGGCGTGCGCGCGAAGCAGGACATCCCGCAGGCCCATAAGATAGCCCTGTGCGACATACCGGAAGGCGGTAAGATTATCCGGTACGGCGTGGTCTTGGGATATGCCATTAACCCCATCGGAAAAGGGCAGTGGATTAACGAAAAGATGCTGGAGCTTCCCACCCCGCCCTCAGTGGACGAGATGAAATTTGCCGCCAATCTGGTGACAGATCTGCCAAAACCGCCTGTGGACACCTGGGAGGGGTATGTAAATCCAAATGGAGGATATGCCGGAACCCGCAACATACTGGGTATCAGCACCACGGTCCAGTGTGTCACAGGCGTTCTGAATGTAGCCGTGGCCAGGATGAAGAGCGAGCTGCTTCCGAAATATCCCAATGTGGACGACATCGTCCCCATCAACCATGCTTACGGCTGCGGTGTGGCCATCAATGCCCCCGAGGCAAAGGTACCCATCCGCGCCCTGAGAAACCTAGCCAAGCATCCCAATTTTGGCGGGGAGCTGATGGCCGTGGGGCTGGGCTGTGAAAAGTTCACCGTGGAAATGCTCCTTGACCAGGCGGATATTTCCCCTGACAATGTCATCATACTGCAGGAGAAAAAGGGCTTTGACGATATGGTAAATTCCCTGATGGAGATGGCGGACAGGAAGCTGGCCAGGCTTAACCGGAGAAGGCGCCAGACACTGCCCCTTTCCGAACTTCTGATTGGCATGCAGTGCGGGGGCAGCGATGCCTTTTCCGGCGTCACGGCCAACCCCAGCGCAGGCTATGCCGCGGACATGCTGGTAAAGGGCGGCGCCACGGTCCTGTTTTCCGAGGTGACGGAGGTAAGGGACGGCGTGTACCTTCTGGGAGAGCGCTGCGTCAGCGAGGAAGTGGGGAAGAAGCTGGCAGCCGAGATGAAATGGTATGACCATTACCTGGAAAACGGCCAGGTGGACCGCAGCGCCAACCCCACTCCGGGCAACAAAAAGGGCGGGCTCTCCAACATCGTGGAGAAGGCCATGGGCTCCATTGCCAAGTCCGGCACCTCCCCCATCGTGGAAGTACTGTCTCCGGCGGAAAAACCTTCCAAAAAGGGGCTGATTTACGCTGCCACACCGGCTAGCGACATAGTCTGCGGACCCTGCCAGCTGGCCAGCGGCATCGGACTTCAGGTGTTCATGACAGGAAGAGGAACTCCTTACGGCCTGGCCATTGCCCCGGTCATCAAGGTGTGTTCCAGAAATGACATGAAGATGCAGTGGCAGGACCTGATTGATGTAAACGCAGGCCCCATTGCCACCGGAGACGCCACCATCCAGGACATTGGAACCCAGCTGTTCCATGAGATTGTGGATGTGGCCAGCGGCAGGAAGCAGAGTTATGCGGAGAAGTATAAACTGCACAATGATTTGTGCATCTTTAATCCTGCGCCGATAACCTGATGAAAAATCCATTCATTAATTTAATCCCAACCACTGGAACCCTCCGTAGCTGCATGTTATAATCAATATAATGTTGGGGTAAACAAATCGGAAGCGGCAGTTTTTACTGCCGCTTTTTTTGAACATTTTTCCGTATTGGCCTTCATATAAACACGGTTTTCCCAAAAGCCGGGCAGCCGAAAACAATAAGTTTTTCTAAGAATGAAAATAAATTTAAGTAATTTGACTAAGTGTACATTCTCTTATAAAATAAAGATAACAACAACGAAATTCAATCAAATCCTATCAAATAAAAGGAGAGCAACGATTATGACAACACCTGTAATCACAAAGATGGAAGTGTATCCGGTAGCAGGAAAGGATTGCATGGAGCTGAACCTGAGCGGCGCCCACGCACCTTATTTCACAAGGAATGTGGTGGTTCTTTACGCGGATAACGGCGAGATGGGCGTGGGTGAGGTTCCTGGCGGCCAAAAGATTACCAAGGCCCTGGAGGAATGCATTCCGATGGTGGAAGGAACCAGGATTGGCGAGTATAAAAGCACTCTGTTAAAGATAAAGAGATACCTGGATTCAAAAGGCGAGGAGGACGTGAGAGGAAATCAGACCTTTGACCTGAGGACCGGAGTTCATGTTATCACAGCCATTGAGGCGCCCTGTCTGGATTTGCTGGGAAAACATCTGGATGTTCCTGTATGTGAGCTGCTGGGCGATGGACAGCAGAGGGACAAGGTAAGAATGCTGGGCTACCTGTTCTTTGTGGGGGACCGCAATAAGACGGACCTGGCATACGATGCCGAACCGGACGCGGACTGCCAGTGGTACAGAATCCGCCATGAGGAGGCGCTCACCGCAGACAAGATTGTGGCTTTTGCCAGAGCCACAAAGGAGAAATACGGGTTCCAGGATTTCAAGTTAAAGGGCGGAGTCCTTGCAGGGAATGAAGAAATGGAAGTAATCCGCGCCTTAAAGAAGGAGTTTCCGGATGCAAGAATAGACCTGGATCCCAACGGAGGATGGCTCCTGGAGGAAGCCGTGGAGTATGTAAAAGGTATGCAGGGCATCCTGACCTATTGTGAGGACCCGTGCGGGGCCGAGGGCGTTTATTCGGGCCGTGAAATTATGAGCGAGTTCCGCCGCCGTACCGGATTCCCCACAGCTACCAACATGATAGCGACAGACTGGAGAGAGGTGGGTCATTCCCTGGAATCCCAGGCAGTGGATATTATTCTGGCCGACCCCCATTTCTGGACCATGAACGGTTCTGTAAGGGTTGCCCAGATGTGCCATGATTTCGGATATACATGGGGCAGCCATTCCAACAACCATTTTGATATTTCGCTGGCCATGTTTACCCAGGTGGGAGCAGCCGTGCCGGGTGAATATAATGCGCTGGATACCCACTGGATTTGGCAGGAGGGACTGGAGCGCCTGACCAAGGAACCCCTGCAGATTGTAAACGGCTGTGTGGAAGTTCCCAGGAAACCGGGACTTGGCATTGATGTGGACCTGGAACAGGTAAAGAAAGCCCATCAGCTGTATCTGGACAACTGTCTGGGCGGCAGGGATGACTCCGTTGTCATGCAGTATCTGATTCCGGGTTGGAAGTTTAATTCCAAGAAACCCTGCCTGGTACGCTAGAGCCTGTCTGAAACGCCATTGCATTCAGCTGTTTCAACGACAGCGGATTCTGAGTATTCAGCGGAATGTTCGGTCTGACAGGACTTGAAGGACCAGCTGAAATGTAAGACGGCAAGCTGTATATCGCATATACTTGAGCAGACAGAATTTCCCCGCTGTCTGCTCATACTGTTTTCTGTAAATCACACATTTTTATAATAATCCAGTACAGTATTTAAAAACTTGACACAGGCATTTGAATGTACCGCGTTGTTTTTCCAGGCAATTGTCTTGCGGGCAGCATAGGGATGCAGCTTTGAGACAAGGAGCAGCGTGGTTTCTAATTTCCCGATTCTTTTAATCGTCCAGGCTGAAGGCTGTCCGTGAAGCGATTGGGCCTGATGTGGACATTATTATTGAAAATCACTCCTTTACAGACGCACAGTCATCCACTCAGATTGGCCTGACAGCAAAAAAATATGATATCTTTTACTTCGAGGAGCCCACGACCCCCACGCCCCAGCTCAGCAAATATGTTCACGATAACACGGGACTGGCCGTTGCAAACAGGGAACGGATTTATATTGTTGTCCCGCCCTGTTCGTTTCATCTGTATTCTCATAAAAGCAGCATCAGAACCGGTATGGTTGCCAGGGACATGATGGTGGTGGTGACAATACAGCGGGAGGCGTAATCCTCATCCGCCCCGTATTTGGCTGCCAGAAGAGCACTGGTGCTTCCCGCAGGCATACCTGTAAGGATAAGGGAGACACCTGCCAGCATGGGCTCCGCGTGAATGAGGTTCAATATAAACAGGGCCACTAAGGGCAGCGCTATGAGACGCACAAAAGCCAGATAAAAAATACTTGGATCCAGAAGTTTTTTCCACGGAACACCGATGAGCATGGTGCCAATCACCATCATGGAAAGCGGTGTGGTGACGGCTCCTATATTGGCAACGGCCTCGTCTAAAAAGCCCGGAACCGGATATCCGGTCATCCTGCGGATAATGCCCAGAAATACGGTGACGATACAGGGATTCAGAAGGATATTCCTGCATTTTGTCCTGAAATCAGCGGTAGTGAACATGGCCAGGCCCGCGGTCCACATGAAGATGCGGTTGGGAATGATAAAGATGGATGCGGCAAAAAGACCGTCGCTTCCATATACCGCCGACACCATAGGCATTCCTAAAAACCCTGAATTATTGACCAAAGTACAGTATTGAAGGATACTCTTTTTCTTTTGCGGGTATTTATTATATATAACTTTTCCCAACAGAAAGGAGAGGATGGAGATGGCAACAGCCACCACCATGATTAAGGCTGTCTGTATCAGCACCTCCGGAGTCAGGGGCTTGTTGAAGGAATTAAAAATCATGCACGGCAGGGTGATTTTAAGTATGATGTCCACCAGTTTTTTCTTGGTGTCCCGGTCAATGAGCCCCTCCTTCATGCAGTACATCCCCACAGCCAGGTAAGCCAGAAGTACCATCTGGGCATTGAGCATTCTCGAAAAGCTTTCCATAAGTTCGGTTCCTCCAATGATGTATAAAATAATGGCACTGTTTCCAGGGTGTGCCAGTTAAAGTATACCGCAATTCCCATGGCATGGCTAATTAGTTTTTCAACGAGATACAATTAGAAATTTTAATTCATTGACAGCGGCCCTTTATTAAAATATAATCATGGATAGGCTGTTTTATTTTGATGAAAAAGAAGAGGTAATTATGCGTCGTATATCCTACATAATCACAAGTCTAATCATGGTCTTTTCAATGACCGCCATCACTGCCTTTGCAAAACCGGACTGGCCCATAGATACAGGGGTTCAGTCAGAGGCAGGCATTGTCATGGATATGGATTCCGGGGCCGTGCTGTTTGCCCAGAACATACACGAGCAAAAGATTCCGGCCAGTATCACCAAACTGCTGACAGCTCTTGTGGTTATTGAAAATACCAATGACCTGGACGCGCCGGTTACATTTTCCCATGACGCCATATACAACGTGGAATCCGGGGCCGGCAACAAGTTCAACCTGGAGGAAGGGGATGTATTAAGCGTCCGCCAATGTCTCTACGCCATGCTGCTCCAGTCATCCAACCAGTCGGCCAACGCCCTGGCGGAGTATGTGGCGGGCAGCAGACAGGCTTTTGTGGACATGATGAACCAGAGGATTGAGGAGCTTGGCTGTAATGAAAGCCATTTTGCCAATCCCTCCGGTTTGAACGACGACACCCAGCGCACCACGGCCTACGACATGGCCATCATAGCCAGGGCCTGTTTCCAGAACCCCACCGTGCTGGAGATTGCCTCAGCCAGGACTTCTTCCATACCGGCCACTGTCAACAATCCCAATGGGCGGACATTTTCCATCGAGCACAAGATGCTGCTGTCAGACGATTCCAACTATTATCCCGACGCCATTGCAGGTAAGACCGGCTGGACATCCCAGGCCGGACAGACCCTTGTCACCTACGCCAGACGGGAGGGCAGAGGCCAGATTGCAGTCACTCTTAAGAGTACCCAGAAAACCCACTATTCGGATACAAAGACCATTCTGGATTTCTGCTTTGCAAAATTCAAGAATGTGAACATAGCTGACAATGAAACCGAATACGTCACAGGCAGCGCGCCTGTAACCATTGGGGCGGAGACATATAATCCTTCGGAACTCTCCATTGACAGCGGAGCAGTCATCACCATCCCCAATGACGCGCAGTTTACAGATGCGAACAAGACACTTGAGACGGATTTGCCTGAGGGCCATCCCCAGGAAGCCGTGGCCAGACTGGTCTACACCTATAACGAGCGCAGGGTTGGGGACGCGTGGATTTACAGCTCCAGTGCGCAGGCAGTAAACGCAACTCCCTCTGAGCCCGGCGGGGACACTCCACCGGAGAGCCGGCCTGCAGAGGACGGACAGGAGGGAAATACCGGCTTTACGCTTCCAAGGGCAGTGCTCATAGGCGGCGGCGCGGTCCTGGTTCTGGCACTGCTTGCAGGCGGCGGAGTATTCTGGTTTAAAAGACGGCAGGCAGCGGAGCGGGAACGCCAGCGCATCCTCAGGGAAAAGCGCAGACAGCGTCTGGCGGATATAGGTTATACGGAAGAGGATTTCGAGCGCCTGTTAGATGAACGAAGAAAGCAGCATGACATGCGCTGATCCGCATTATGTGACAGATAAAAATAGCAGGAAAGAGACGCAGACAGGAGGTTTCGTGAATGGCTGTCTGCGTCTTTTTCGGTACTTTCGCCCGGACGGATATGCCCGGGGATATAATGGGAGGAGCAAACTTCATGGCATATTTTCCGTTTTTTGCAGATATTGAGGGAATGAAATGGCTGATTGCGGGCGGAGGCGGCGTGGCCTTGAGAAAGGTGCGGGATCTGCTTCCCTATGGAGCGGTCATCGAGGTGGTATCCCCGGACATGTGCCCTGGTCTGGATGCGCTGGCCCAAGACAATGCATACACGGACGTCCTTAAGCTGACAAGAAAAGAATTCGGGGACAGGGACCTGGACGGGGCCGACTTTGTCATTGCGGCCACGTCTGAGCCTGGCCTTAACAGCAGGATATCCGCCCTGTGCCGTTCGAAAAGGATTCCTGTAAATGTGGTGGATGTGAAGGAGGAATGTTCCTTTATCTTCCCGTCCATTGTGCGGGACGGTCCTGTGGTGGTGGGAATTTCTACCGGCGGCATGAGCCCTGTCATAGCCAGGTATCTGAAGGCCAGAATCCGGTCCGCAATGCCGGACAGCCTGGGAGAGCTGACAGCCCGGCTGGGGGCTTACAGAAAGACGGTCAAAGACATGTTCCCTGACTCGCCCCAGGTCCGTTCAGCCCTGTTTTACGAGCTGGCGGAGGAAGGGCTCAGCCATAACGGCTGTCTCACACAGGAACAGGCGCAAATCATAATAAACAGAAAGCTGGAACAGAAACATGAATGATATCATCCGCATTGGAACAAGAAAAAGCGCGCTGGCGCTGATTCAGACACAGCTTGTAGCTGATGAATTAAGGCAGGTCTGTCCTGGCATACAGGTGGAAATCGTGACAAAGGATACCCTGGGCGATCGGATACTGGATAAGCCTTTACAGGAATTCGGGGGCAAGGGTGTCTTTGTATCTGAGTTCGAGCAGGCCATACAGGAAGGGGTCATAGACCTGGCGGTCCACAGCGCCAAGGACCTTCCCATGGAGCTGGCCGAAGGACTGACCATTGCAGCGGTATCCGGGCGGGAAGACCCGAGAGATGTGCTGGTCACCATGAGAGGCCATGAGATTCAGCCGGAGAGCATGGTCCGCATCGGCACCTCCAGCCCAAGGCGGCAGCTTCAGGCCGGGTTGATGTGTAAAACACTGTGGCCGGGGGCTGCCGGGACAGAATGCAGCACCCTCAGGGGCAATGTGCATACCCGGCTCAGAAAACTGGAAGAGGGGAACTTTGACTGCATCATCCTGGCGGCTGCCGGATTAAAGAGACTGGGACTGCTTGAACAGGATACCTACGAATATACCTTTCTCAATCCGGAAGAATTCATACCTGCCGGAGGCCAGGGCCTGATGGCGGTGGAGGCAAAAGCAGGAACCATGGCTCACAGCCTCACCCAGGCCATGGACCATGCCCACGGACGCCTGTGCCTGGAACTGGAGCGGAGAGTCCTTAAACTGCTGGATGCCGGATGTCATGAGCCTATCGGCATCTACTCTGTCCCTGATAATGGGCAGTTGGAGGTATGGGGCATCAGCAGCCGCAGGGGAGAGGTAAAGAGGATTCATATGACCGGCGGTACGTCCCGGGAGGATATGGAAAAACTGGCGTTAGAAGCATGGAAAGGATTGATGTGATATGGAGAATACGGGAATGGTATATCTGGTAGGCGCAGGTCCGGGAGACCCGTCTCTGATGACCCTGAAGGGCCGGGCGCTTCTTAGCGCCTGCGGCGCCCTGGTCTATGACCATCTGGCATCCAGACGGTTCCTGGAATGGGTGCCCTCCGCATGCCGCAAAATCTATGTGGGCAAGCAGGCCGGGCATCACTCCATGAAACAGGATGAGATAAACGCGGTTCTGGTGGAACTGGCCCTTTCAGGGCTTACAGTGGTTCGTTTAAAGGGCGGGGATCCCTTTGTGTTCGGGCGGGGCGGCGAGGAAATCCAGGCACTTGAAGCCCACGGTATTCCCTACGAAACCGTTCCCGGCGTGACATCCGCCATAGCGGTCCCGGAATGCGCCGGGATACCCGTAACCCACCGGGGGGTAAGCAGAAGCTTCCATGTGATTACAGGCCACACCCTGGACGGAAAGGACTGTCTCCCCCCTGAGTTTGAAACATACGGGTCCCTGCCGGGCACTCTGGTGTTCTTAATGGGCCTGGGACAGCTTCCGGCCATTACAGCCAGGCTGATTGGGGGAGGATTGGCCCCGGACACGCCTGCGGCTGTCATTGAAAAGGGCACGCTGCCGGACCAGAAGGTAGTCCGGGCGCCGCTTTCAGGGATTCACGCCAAGGTCATGGAGGAGGGGATCGGCACCCCGGCCGTCATTGTTGTGGGCGAAACCGCCTCCTTTCATATGAACTGCGATATGAAATGCAGTTTTACCGGTCCTCTGGCCGGATACAGAATCGGCATGATTGGCACACGGCATTTTACAGACAGCCTTGGGCATGCCCTGGAACAGGAGGGAGGAGAGGCCCGCCCAATCCTGGAAATGGAAGTGATTTCCCATGCAGCAGATCCTGCCATGCAGGAAGCTTACAGGAACCTGTCCGCGTATACATGGCTGATATTTACCAGCGCCAACGGCGTGCGCCTGTTCTTTCAGGGAATGCAGCAGGCCGGCAGGGATTACCGCTCACTCGGTCATGTGAAATTTGCCGTTATCGGCGACGGCACCGGCAGGGAACTGGCGAATTTCGGTTTCCACGCAGACTATATGCCGGATTCCTTCTGCGCAGAGGCACTGGCGCAGGGGCTGGCATCCGTCCTTACCGGCAGCGACCGTATCCTGATTGCCCGTTCCAGGGGCGGCTCCCCGGTTCTTACCAGAATACTGGAAGAAGCCGGACTGGTTTATGATGATATTGCTCTTTACCAGGTGGAAGGCCGGCCGGTGAATGAGCAGAGTACGGAGGATACAGAAGGTCCGGCGGATGCCGAATCTCCGGAGGAAGAGGGATTTGATTACATTACCTTTGCCAGCGCATCCGGGGTAAGGGCTTACCTTTCAAGTGGCCTGGTTATAAAACCAGGACAAAGGTCAGGGCAGACAAAGCTTGTATGCATCGGGGATATAACGGCAGAAGAGCTAAAAAAGCATGGAACAAAAGCAGATATCACTGCCGGAACATACCATATACAGGGATTGGTGCAGGCCATTGTGAAAGACGCCATATCCCGTAAGACGGAGGGACCGGCATCTGTATAACCTGTAGTTATGAACAATATATAAATAAAGTATAAAAAAAGTGTTAAAATATCATTGATTTCTCTGTGTTAAAGTGGTAAACTTCTTGACATCAAGAGTTTGATACTTGAGAAAAGCAATGACTGGGACATGTCATGGTTTCAGATTCCGGCACAGAGAGCAGCCCGGCTGGTGGAAGGGCGCGCGCGAGGAATCATGGCCTCACCCAACAGCTTCTGTTCTGAACCCCTTTCCTGAGAGGGAGGATAGTAGGGATGGACGGGTTTCTTTCCGTTAACAAAGATTCCGGCTGACTGAGAGCAGCAGGAACTTAAGGGGCTGTTCTTTTAACGGGGCGGCAAACAGAGTGGTAACGCGGATTGATTCGTCTCTGCATCGCAAGGTGCAGGGACCTTTTCTTTTTACGGGCCCGGTCATTATTCTTTTCAGGGCAGGATGCTGCGGCATGATGTTGAGGCATTGCCTGAACAAACTCTTTGAAACCTACTTTATATATGTGAGGAGACTTGATGATGAATGGTTTAGTGATGATGCTTTTAGCCGTAGTGGTATTAGGCGGTGCCTATTTGCTTTACGGCAGATATCTGGCAAAGAAATGGGGCGTTGACCCCGATGCAAAGACACCGGCCTATGAGATGGAGGACGGTGTGGACTATGTGCCGGCTGATACCAATGTGGTATTCGGCCACCAGTTTGCCTCCATTGCGGGAGCAGGCCCCATCAACGGACCCATCCAGGCCGCCATGTTCGGCTGGCTGCCCGTCATGCTGTGGATTCTTCTGGGAGGCGTATTCTTTGGCGCGGTTCAGGATTTTGCCGCCATGTATGCTTCCGTCAAGAACAAGGGCCGTTCCATAGGCTACATAATCGAGGTCTATATCGGCAAGCTTGGTAAAAGGCTGTTCCTTTTATTTACCTGGCTGTTCTCCATCCTGGTAGTGGCTGCCTTTGCTGACATTGTGGCAGGCACATTCAATGGTTTTGATGCCGCCACCGGCGAGAGAATCGCTGCTAACGGAGCCGTTGCCACCACATCTCTTTTATTCATTGCATTTGCGGTTGTATTGGGATGCTTCCTGAAGTATGGAAAATGCAGCAAACTGGTAAACACCCTGGTTGCCATCGGCCTTCTTGTGCTGGCTGTTGCGCTTGGACTGGCGTTTCCCGTCTATGTGCCCCAGAGCGCATGGCTCATTTTCGTATTCCTGTATGTGATTGTTGCCTGCGTGACTCCGGTATGGGCCCTGCTTCAGCCCAGGGATTATCTGAACAGTTACCTGCTGCTGGCCATGATTATCGGTGCGGTTCTGGGAATATGTGTTTATAATCCGGCCATCAACCTTCCCTCCTTTACATCATTTGTATTTACAGATGCAAAGGGAAATATTTCCTATCTGTTTCCAACCCTGTTCGTGACAATTGCCTGCGGCGCCGTATCCGGCTTCCATGCTCTGGTATCCTCCGGAACAGCCAGCAAGCAGATTAAAAATGAAAAGAACATGCTGCCGGTATCCTTTGGCGCCATGCTGTTAGAGAGCCTTCTGGCCATCACCGCGCTGATTGCTGTGGGTGCGCTGGCTACCAGCGAAGGCCTTCCCACCGGTACGCCTCCCCAGGTATTTGCTAAGGCCATCGCCATGTTCCTTACCGCACTGGGAATGCCGGATTCCATCAGCTATACGCTGATAACGCTGTCCATTTCCGCATTTGCATTGACCAGCCTGGATTCAGTGGCACGTGTGGGCCGTATTGCTTTCCAGGAATTTTTCATCAATGATGATATTGATCCGGCAAAGCAGAGTTCCCTGAACAAGGTGCTGACAAACAAATACTTCTCCACCATACTGACACTGGCTCTCTGCTATGCGTTATCCAGGGCAGGTTATGCAAGCATCTGGCCGCTGTTCGGCTCTGCCAACCAGCTGCTTTCCGCACTGGCCCTGATTGCCTGCGCCGTATTCTTGAAAAAGACCCACAGACAGGGCGTTATGCTCTGGGGGCCCATGGTCATCATGCTGGGCGTCACCTTTACGGCCCTGACTCTCAAAATAAAGGACCTCGTATCAGCCCTGTCAAACCAGTTTGTATTCGGCAATGCCCTTCAGCTGGTGTTCGCAATTCTTCTTCTGATTCTGGGCGTGATTGTTGCCTTTGAAGGCATCCGCAAGCTTTTGGCTAAGGATACGGAGGCTGATAAGGCGGCTTCAGACAAGGGCGTGACTGCGTAAAAGGCGTGTGACGCGCAGAAAGCCGGAAGTGGGAATAATCCCGCCTTGCTGAAACATGATAATAAATAGCGCATTGTTTTTTGATAAAATATACGGATACAGGTTCCGGAAAGCAGGATGGAAAATGAAACGCAGATACAAATGGCTCCGCATATTGGCCGCGCTGGTAGTTTTGGCAGCCTTTGCTGCCGGCATCATGGCTTATCTGATATGGAACGGACGGATTCTCTTAAATAATCCTTCCAGAACCCGTTATCCGGTGCGCGGTGTGGATGTGTCCCATTATCAGGGAGAAATTGACTGGGTAGTACTGGGGCAGCAGGATATTGATTTTGCTTACATCAAAGCCACGGAGGGCAGCTTCCATATAGATGAGAAATTTTCTCAGAACTGGTCCGGGGCGGCCCTGTCAGGACTGGCTGTGGGAGCATACCATTTTTTCAGCTTTGACAGCAGCGGAAAAGACCAGCTGGCGCATTTCATTCAGTGTCTGCCCCCCGGGGACGGGATGCTTCCGCCGGCAGTTGACGTGGAGTTTTACGGAGACAAGGCTGCCAATCCTCCAAACCCGGCGGATGTGGGGCTGGAGCTTGCGGTCCTGCTTGAAGGTCTGGAAAGACAGTACGGGATGGTTCCTGTCATCTATGCCACGGAGGAATCCTGGAACCTGTACATCCGCGGAAGATTTGACCAATATCCCCTCTGGATTCGCAACGTAAAGACAAAGCCCCGCACAGACGGAAAACCATGGCTGCTGTGGCAGTATACCAACCGCCAGCGTCTGGCGGGATATGAAGGAGAAGAGACCTTCATTGACATGAACGTGTATTACGGAAGCCGTGAACAGTGGGAAACCTGGTACGGGAATCGTAATAAATCGTAAGGAGGAGCAACGATTTTATATGGAACCAACAACAGATGAATTAATAAAATCTATACCTCATATTCCCAGCGTGATACGCGCTGGAGCAGCAGTCCTCTGGGCATTTCCAAGGACACCATGGGAAGTTCCGGATGCCTGACCAGCTGTATCGCCGCATCCCTGACCGCTCAGGGAATACACAGTTTTTCACCGGGGGAACTAAATCAGGTTTTCAATGAAAATAATGTTTACAACGGCCAGGGCTCCATTGTGTGGAAGGAACTGGAACAGGCATTGCCCTATGCCAGGGTCCGGCTGGACTGCGGTACAGCCAGTGAGAGCATCGACCGCCTGCTGGAAGAAAAAATGTATCCCATTGTAAAGGTAAGGCGGAAAAGCGGAGCAGTGCACTGGATTATGCTCACGGGTACGGAAAAGGATACTCACGATATCACGGCCATGGATCCCATTGACGGGTTTGTTCACATGAGTGATTATGATAACCGTATCTATGGGGTCAGGGTAGTGACCGGCAGCGTGGAAACACTGGAAACTAACGGCGCTTGCCTATAAGCTTGATGAGGAGAAAAACACGGTCACATTCTACGATGAATCAGAAAAATCGTATCCTTACCGTTAGAGGACCTGGACAGAAGCCGCATTCAGGATGTCATTTACACTGATTTCGTGGCCTTTAAGCCGAACCAGACCGTTATCCGGGATATTGAAAAGGCGGGGACTGATTTCGGGATTAAATTGCGCTTTACGACATTTTAGGTTTTTGGACATTTTAAGAACAATTTACAAACATTCTACACAATCCCTCTTGACTTGGAGTTGACTTTAAGTTGTAGACTCTCATTATATCCAGGATTTATCACCCCAACAGGCCATCTGTCAGGGGTTTTACCTGTCCTGGACATTCTGCACCACAGTCTGTAAGAACTGCTGAAATGCAGACTGCCGATATGCGGACTACAGCCTGACAACATTTCAAGGAGGACAATCATTATGTCTATTGTTTACATGACAAAGGAAATCACACCGGAAAGCCTGGTCCGGATTTACCATGCATTGGGTATCTCGTTACCCGGCAGCGTTGCGGTGAAGATCTCCACAGGTGAACCGGGTGGCCGTAACTTTCTGCAACCAGAACTTATCAGGAACCTTGTACAGGAACTTAAGGGTACCATTGTTGAGTGCAACACTGCCTATGAGGGAAGAAGGAACACTTCCAAGGCTCACTGGGAAACCATGCGGGACCATGGGTTCACAGCCATTGCACCCTGTGATATCCTGGACGAGGAGGACCACATGCCCCTTCCGGTAACAGGCGGTTTTCATCTGACGGAAAACTATGTGGGCTCCCATCTTCAAAGCTATGATTCCATGCTCATGCTTTCTCATTTCAAGGGCCATGCCATGGGAGGCTTTGGCGGAGCCTTAAAGAACATGTCCATTGGCCTGGCATCTTCTTACGGCAAGATATGGATTCATTCTTCCGGCACCAGCACCAGGTTTGAGGATGTATTCACAGCTGACCACGATTCATTCCTGGAATCCATGGCGGACGCTGACCGCTCCGTCATGGACTATATGGGCCGGGAAAATATAGTGTACATCAATGTGGCCAACCGTTTATCCGTGGACTGCGACTGCGACGCCCATCCACATGATCCGGAAATGGGGGACATCGGCATTTTCGCCTCCACTGACCCTGTGGCCCTGGACCAGGCGTGCGTGGATGCGGTATACGCTTCTGAGGATGGCGGAAAGGCTGCTCTGATAGAGCGAATAGAATCCCGGAACGGGATACACACCGTGGAGGCCGCCCATTCTCTTGGCCTTGGCAGCCGCGGATATGAACTCAGATGTATCGATTCATACTAGTATGACCCACGTTAAATGCCTTGCTGGTTCGGTGAGGATGATTTTTTGAGAGTGCAGGTGCAAAAACGGAGGCGTAGTGGGTTCTACGCTGAGTATTTTGCACCTGTGCTATCGGAAAATCAGACCAGCGAAACAGTAAGGTATTTAGTGTGGGTTATACTAGATTACAGTGTAAAGGAGCTGATGAAGGTTTGACCATAGCAGAGGTAAGCAGACAATATGACATATCGGCCGATACACTGCGCTACTATGAGCGAATCGGCCTTCTTCCCCATGTGGGCCGCACGTCCGGCGGCATCCGCAATTATTCCGAGGATGACTGCCATTGGGTGGAGTATATCAAGTGCATGCGCAGTGCAGGGGTTTCTGTGGAGACATTGCTGGAATATGTGACATTGTTCCGTCAGGGAACCTCCACCATCCAGGCCAGAAAAAACCTTCTTCTGGAACAGCGGGAGCGGATTGTGGCCCGAATCAATGAGCTGAACCAGGTCCTGGCAAGGCTGGACTGGAAACTGGACGGCTACGAGGAACGGATGCTTAGATGCGAGGAACATTTGAAATAGCTTTGCTCCGACATGGAAAACGCCTTATATTATAAGGGTGCAACAGATTGTTGCGTGACACCGGAACCAAAGGCAGGTAATATGAAACTTATTCTGCATTTTTTAGAACAGGATTTGTCAAGAGCTTGTTGTGTAGCAATGCGTTAGCACTCTTGATAAGGCATGGGATAAAAAATATTATCCGTAAAGCAGAAAAGAAATGACTAAATAAAATGCCGTACACATTTCAATCAGTGAAAAACATGGAAAAATTAACAGATAGCAGTAAACTATGTAATTTTATTGAAAGCTTTTCAGATTATGGAAATCAGTTTTCTCTCATATGCGGTAAAATCAAAGCGTTATTTGGTCAACCAATCTATAAGACGGAAAATCTGGAGAATCTTTTTTCATACTGCATTCTGGCGGCATCGGAAGAAGTGGAAGAAGTTTACTTAAATATTTACTGTGCAGGCTCAGGCCCCGCAGTTGGTGGTATGTCGGACGAAAAATCCAGAAAGGCAGCAAAGGCTTTAGTAGATTATGTCCGACAGGCAGAACCGATTAACTACGCATATAAAGCTTACTACTTAGACGGACCTACTGCTCTTGAATTCGGAATCAGAGATGGTACTCCTTATTATAACGAAACAGAGTTAAGACTTTCGGAGAAAGAATTCAGAGAGCTGTATGCACGTTTATTGTAAAACCGAGGAGACGACTACATGATAAACGTCGAATTTCACAACACAGTGGATGATTCCCTGCTGAAGTTTGCAGTCATCCTGTCCAGATACCGGGGCAAATGGCTGTTCTGCCAGCACAGGGAACGGGATACCTACGAGTGTCCCGGAGGCCGCAGGGAAGCAGGTGAAACGATAGAACACACGGCCCGCAGGGAATTATACGAAGAGACCGGGGCAGCCTGCTTCACCCTGACGCCGTTAAGCGCATATTCGGTCCGTGAGACCTTGGAAGACACGGACACTCCTGTCATAAACTACGGAATGCTCTATTACGGCAATATCACAGAACTGGGACCCATGCCTGAAGGGTATGAGATAGCCCGCATAGCGCTGTTTAGGGAACCGCCCGATAACTGGACCTATCCGGACATCCAGCCGGTTCTTCTGGAGTATCTGAAAGCCCGGCTTCTGGAGTCAGGGTAAGGTAAGGGCGAAATGATTTCTGATTGTCACTTCCGGTAATTCCTGCTATAATGATATGGAAATACGGAGGTTTGTAAATGATACTGATGAATGAAATACCAGACCGGTTCTGGAGCCTGTTCCGCTCTGTTAACCGGTCTACTTACATAGAAGCCCTTCTTAAAATCAACGAGGAGTACGAGTACAGCAATTACTTCCTCAGCAGGGAAGTCTGCATCCAGCTTTTAAGTGAATATTTCTCCCGGAAAAAATATGTCATATGGCAGGATGAGACCGAGGATGACTGGGATGAACTGGAACCGCCTGCCACCAGGGTTCTTAACTGGCTGCTGCGGACCGGCTGGCTCCGCAAGGTGGATGATTACGCCAGCATGACGGTCAACATCGTCATCCCGGATTACGCCGCGGTGATGATTGAGGCATTTTCCCGTTTGTCTAACGACGATGAGGACGAGACCCAGGTTTATATCCAGAATGTCTATGCCATTCTATTTTCTCTGAAAAACGACCCCCGCTCCAGCGTCAGCCTGTTAAATACGGCTCTGGTAAACACGAAAAAACTGAACAAGTCCCTTCAGGACATGCTTCACAATATGGATAAGTTCTTTGGCAGCCTGCTGGAACAGAAGAATTACGGTACCCTGTTAAAGGAGCACCTGGAAGGGTACGTGACGGAAATTGTCAATAAAAAATATCATATATTAAAGACCTCAGACAATTTTTATCTATACAAGACAGACATTAAATCCTGGATAGCCGCCATGCGGGAGGACAGTTCCTGGATCAATAAAATGTGCGCCAAAAGCGCGGCTTCAACCAGGGGGCAGAAGAAGACGCCCCTGACAGAATACGATATTGTGGAGAAGCTGGACCAGCTGGAGCGTGGGTTTGACGATATCGAACACCGCATCTCCAACATGGACAAGGAGCACACCCGTTATGTCAAGGCAACGGTCACACGCCTCAATTACCTGTTAAACCAGGAGGACAACATGAAGGGGCTTGTAATCAAACTTCTGAACCATATGTCGGAATACGGCTGTCCGGAAGAGGAACTGACAGCTGTAAGCGCCGGGATGAACCTGTCCCAGATGACCATACTGTCAGAAAAATCCCTGTACAAACGCCGTAAGACCAAGGCGGATTTCACGGAACAGTTAAAGGATGAGGAAGAATCCGAGGAACTGTCCATGGAGGAAGTCCTGAACCTGAACAAGGTCAGGAACCGTTACAGCCAGAAGGAGATTGAAGCATTTATAGAAGGCAGCATGGCAGACGGGAAAATGGTGGTGGACGAACAAACCATACATTCAGACCAGGACTTTGAAAAACTGATACTGGCCTATGACTATTCCACCAGGAGAAAGAGCCCTTATAAGGTGGAAGAGGAAGATTCGGAAATGGTACACAGCGGCGGCTATACCTATCCGCGGCTGGTATTTGTCAGGAGGACAAGATAGTGGAAAACATGGAATTGGAAAACAGCGTGGCAGACATCGCGCCCGCGGCCGGATACACCGGAAACAGCATCCCTTACTACGACAATCTGATGCACTCGGAGCAGTCGGAAGTGACGGAAATCATCCGCCTCCTATGGCGCCAGACGTTCATACTGGAACATAAATATGACAAGCGTACCGGAAGATTCCAGTACAACAGAGACTACCGGGTATGCAGCAAACACCTGGAATTCATCAAGAATTATTTTGCCATCAGCGGAGTGGAGCTGCGTGAAAACAGCCAGATGGGCGTCATGTACATCCAGGGTGAAAATGTGGTGGGTGACAAGCTGCCCCGTCTCGCCACCCTGTACCTGCTGGTGCTGAAGCTGATATACGATGAACAGATGGAAAGCGTTTCCACCAGTGTCAACGTCTATACATCCCTGCGTGAAATCCACGAAAAGCTGGGAAATTACAGGCTGTTTAAGAAGCAGCCCGCCCTCACGGATATACGCCGGGCAGTTACCCTTCTGAAAAAATACCAGGTCATTGAACCTTTGGATCTGTTAGAGGACTTAAAAAGTGAAAGCCGCATGATAATATATCCCTGCATCAACGTGGTGCTCATGGGAGACGATGTGCGCCAGCTTCTTTCCTCCTTTGATGAGGATACGGATGACAGCGGAGTCCAGCTGAAGGCCGAACTGGAGGAAGAAGACGCGGATGATATGACAGCAGAGGAAGGAGAACCATGGAACAGAAAATAGCAAATGATCGTTTTCTCGCCCTTTCCAGGATATGTTTGAATAACTGGCACTATATAACGAAAAGGACTCTGTCCTTTAATGATGAAATCAACTTTTTCACCGGACATTCCGGCAGCGGCAAGTCCACTGTCATAGACGCCATGCAGATTGTGCTCTACGCCAATACGGACGGCCGGGGCTTCTTCAACAAGGCTGCTGCCGATGACTCTGACCGCAGCCTGATTGAATACCTAAGAGGTATGGTAAATATCGGCGACAACAACGAATTTTCCTATCTGCGCAACCAGAACTTCTCCTCCACCATTGTGTTGGAGCTGAAACGAAGCGATACGGGCCAGTGCCAGTGCGTGGGAATTGTCTTTGATGTGGAGACCGCCACCAATGAGATATCCCGCCGCTTCTTCTGGCACAAAGGCCCCATGTGGGACAATGGCTACAGGGGCGGGAAGCGGACCATGTCCATCGTGGAAATAGAGGACTATCTTCAGGCCAATTACAACAGGGAGGAGTATTTCCTGACCTCCCACAACGAGCGTTTCCGCCGGATACTCTATGATTCCTACCTGGGCGGCCTGGACTCCGAAAAATTCCCCCTTCTCTTCAAGCGGGCCATCCCGTTCAGAATGAACATCAAGCTGGAGGATTTTGTTAAGGAATACATCTGCATGGAACAGGACATCCATATCGAGGACATGCAGGAAAGCGTCATGCAGTACGGCCGCATGAGAAAGAAAATTGAGGATACATGTGCGGAAATCCAATCCTTAAAACAGATTGAGGACCGATTCCAAAGCTATGCTGACAAGGAACAGCAGCTCAAAAAATCTTCCTATTTTGTGCAGAAACTGGAGATTCTGCAGCTTCAGTCAGAGGTCCGCACCCTGGCCCACAAGGCAAAGCTGGCGGGAGAGGATCTGGAAAAGCAGATCCAGGCCAGAAGCTCCGTGGACGAACAGATTGGAGAACTGACCCGGCAGAGCGACGAGCTGCTGCGCCGTATTGCCTCCACTGGGTACGAGGAACTTAAAAACCAGCTTAAGAGCCTGAATGAACTGCTGGAACAGCTGGGAAAAAGCGAGGCCAGGTGGCAGCAGGCCACAGATGCCTTAAAGCGCTGGGAAGAAGAGGACATCACCTCCAACCAGACTCTTTGGGATATAGAGGAATTTGAAAACCGCACCATTGATCTGGAGACATTGGAACGCCTGAAAAAATCCATGGCATCCATGCGCTCAGACACGGAAAAGCAGCATCAGGAGGCGTCTTCCGCACTCAGGGAGCTCAAAAAGCAGGAAAAGCAGACAAGGGATGAACTGGAAAAGCTTCGTTCCGGCAGCAAAGCCTATCCCAAATACCTGGAGAATGCCCGGAGCTACATCCAGCGCCGCCTCCTGGAGGAAACGGGTAAGAGCGTGGATGTGCATGTGCTGGCCGATCTGCTGGATGTAAAGAGAGATGAGTGGCGCAGCGCAGTGGAGGGCTATCTGGGAAATAACAAATTAAATCTGGTGGTAGCTCCAAAATACGCCAGGACCGCCCTGGAAATCTACGGGGAACTGGATAAAAAGGAATACTTCAACGTGGCTGTGCTGGACACGGAAAAGGCATCCCAGAACCAGCCCCAGGTACAAAAAGGCGCCCTCTCAGAGGAAGTGACTGTGAGGGAATCCTACTTAAGGCCCTATATGGACCTGCTCCTTGGCAGGGTCATCAAGTGCGATACCATAGATGAATTAAGGGAATGCCGTATCGGCATCACCAGCGGCTGCATGCTCTACCACACCTTCCGCCTGCAGCACATCAACCCGGATAACTATACTAAATTCGCCTATATCGGCAAGGACAGCGTCCGGAGACGTATCCGTCTTTTGGAGCAGGAGCTGGCGGCCCTGGATGAAAAGAAAAATCCATTGGAGGAGACGGTCAGGGAAGCCCATAGAATCCTGGCGCTTCCCTGGCTCTCGGCTGAGCCCCCGGAATACATGGACTGGCTGAAGGACATAAACAGCTATAAGGCCAAGGAGCGTGAAAAGAAAAAGCTGATACAGAAGCTGGAGCTTTTAAAGGAGCAAAATGTAGACCGGTTAGAACGGGACCGCCAGGCGGTCATCACGCTCTGCGACGGCAAAAAGAGGGAGAGGGACAGCCTGAATGTACTCATCCGCGATAAAGAGCGGGAGATAGAAGGATACCGGAATAAGTCCATTGACAGCCAGTCCGTTCTCACGTCAAAGGAACGGGAGTTAACGCAAAATCCTGACTATGACAATGAACTGACAGCCTATCTGTCCTCCAGGGATACGGTGCGCTATGACAGGGAAAAGGAAACCTATACTGTCAGGTGCAGCAAGCTGTCTGAGGCCAGGGAAGCAGCCTTTCAGGAGCTTCTGACGGTCAGGACCAGCTATATCCGGACGTATCCCAACCGCAATTTCCCGGTAAACGCCAGAGACAACGCTGTCTATGATCACCTTTTAAGCGCCCTGAAATGCGACAATCTGGAAGAATACAAGCAGAAAGCCACGGAACAGGCCAAATCCGCGGTAGAGCATTTCCGGGATGACTTCATGTATAAAATCCGCAGCGCAATCCGGGAGGCTCTTATCCGCAAGGATGAGCTGAACCGCATCATCAGCCGCCTGGATTTCGGAAAGGACAAGTACCAGTTTATTATTGGCCGCAACAAAGGACCTGACGGCCGATTCTACGATATGTTTATGGATGATTCACTGGATATCAATCCGGCGGACCTCAATTATTCCTATGAAAACCAGATGGACCTGTTTACCATTGAGCATGAAAAGCAGTATGGGGATTTGATGAATGAACTCATCAGCATTTTTATCCCCCCGGAAAACGCCGCCCCGGATCAGATGGACGAGGCCAGGCGGAACATGGATAAGTATTCAGATTACCGCACCTACCTGTCCTTTGACATGCAGCAGCTCATACAGAATCAGGATGAGGTTATCAAAATCCGGCTGAGCAAGATGATTAAGAAGAATTCAGGCGGAGAAGGCCAAAACCCGCTGTATGTGGCCCTTCTGGCCAGTTTTGCCCAGGCCTACCGCATCAATCTTCCCTCTAAGGTGGAGCGCAATCCAACCATACGGCTGGTAGTACTGGACGAAGCGTTTTCCAAGATGGACGGGGAGAAGGTGGCCAGCTGTATTGAATTGATCCGCGGACTTGGGTTCCAGGCCATCATCAGTGCCACCAATGACAAAATCCAGAATTACGTGGAAAACGTGGACAAGACCTTTGTCTTTGCAAACCCCAACAAGAAGTCCATATCCATCCAGGAATTTGAACGGGAGCGCTTTGTGGAGCTGATGCAGGATGAAGAAGATAGGAATGAGTTTGCGGATACATGACAGAGAACGTCATTATGAGAAAGGGATGGGAAGCCTTTTATGAACGCACCGCTGGAATGTATTATCCGAAAATGCGAGATTCATCTGGAACGGGTTCTGTCCAGCATCCGGACTTCCTGCGGGACGACCTATCTCCACACCGGCGACTTGGATTATGGAGGAGTCAAGATATTTCAATATATTAAGAAACGCATCTTCCCAAATCTGCAGCCGTATCTCATGGATACACAAACGCATGAACAGTATAAGGCATACGGTGAACCCATAGAAACCATTAAACTGGAAAAATTGCAGCGGACCACCGAACCGCTCCTTCAGCCCCTCATAGACAAAATCTGTGCTGAAAAACAGGTGATAGAGCAGGAATCTTTCCTGTTTTGAACTTATATTTATACAAAAAAAGTTTGCAAAATATCTTAAAATGGAATAAAATAGTAAGAATACCACTTTTACAGGAGGAATTTTATAAGAGAAAATCAAACAGTCGAAAGGAGAGGTTCTGCATGATTGAAACAAAGGAATTTATGGACAACTTGAGCCAGTGGTCAGACATTTGTCTGAGTGATGAGAGGATTGATTTGGAGCTGTATGAAAAGTACGACGTGAAGCGGGGGCTCCGTGATAAAAACGGAAACGGTGTGGTAGCGGGTCTGACGAAGGTGTCCAAAATCGAAGCCAACAAAGTAGTGGATGGAGTAAAGGTTCCCTGCGAAGGAAAACTATTTTACAGAGGTTATAATATCTATGATTTGATTGGCGGGGTAGTGAGAGAAAACCGATATGGTTTTGAAGAAATTGCATACCTGCTTCTGTTCGGAGAACTTCCTAATGCAGATCAGCTTACAAAATTTAAAGAAAGCCTGGCATTCAGCCGTACACTTCCCACAAATTTTGTCCGTGATGTAGTAATGAAAGCACCGACAAAAGATATGATGATATCCTTAAGCAAAAGTATTCTTACCCTGGCTTCCTATGACGAGAAGGCCTGGGATATTACCGTTCCCAATGTACTCAGACAGTGCATGATGCTTATCAGCGTAATGCCCATGCTGGCTGTGTATGGCTACCATGCCTATAATCATTATGAGAGGGACGGCAGCATGTACATTCACCGCCCGGACGAAAATCTCTCTACAGCGGAGAATCTGCTCCGCCTTCTGAGGCCCGACATGAAATACTCACAGGTGGAAGCCCATGTGCTGGATTTGGCGTTAATCCTGCATATGGAGCATGGCGGCGGCAACAACTCCACCTTCACCACCCATGTGGTTACATCCTCAGGCACAGATACATATTCCGTCATCTCCGCGGCCCTGGCCTCCTTAAAGGGACCCAAGCACGGCGGAGCCAACATCAAGGTAGTGGAAATGATGCAGAATTTAAGGAACGAGGTAAAGGATGTAACGGACAGGGATGAGGTGGAATCCTATCTGAAGAAACTGCTTCACAAAGAGGCATTTGACCGCAAGGGCCTTATCTATGGAATGGGCCATGCAGTGTATTCCAAGTCAGACCCCCGTGCCGAGATTTTCAAACGCTTTGTGCGCCAGCTTTCAGAGGAAAAAGGCCGTATGGAAGAATTTGCCCTCTATTCCATGATTGAGGAGCTGGGCCCCAAGGTTATTACCGAGGAACGCAGAATCTACAAGGGCGTCAGTGCCAATGTGGACTTCTACAGCGGATTTGTATACAGCATGCTGGATATCCCGGAAGAAATGTTCACGCCAATCTTTGCAATTGCCAGAATTGTGGGATGGAGCGCACACCGCATTGAGGAATTGATTAATATGGATAAGATTATCCGTCCTGCCTATACAAGCATTATGAAGGAAGAGAATTACAAGCCTCTCTGCAACCGATAATAGGAATCATTCCTGAATCTATAGGTGTAAATATATTATCAGGACGGATGATTGACTTTGAAAGGGAAAACTAAACAGTTTTCCCTTTTTATATACAATTTCCCTTGACTGTACAGCTGCTGGATACCTTATAATCAAATCATAAACAGAAAGGAGATGGGCTTATGAAGATGAAAGAAGCTGAAATACGTTCAGGCCTGGACCGGAAGAATATACGTTACTATGAGAGCGAGGAACTTCTGGCTCCCCGGCGCACGGAGGGAAACCGTTACAGGGATTACAGCGAGGAAGATATAGAGCGTCTGCTGGAAATCCGTTTTCTGCGGCAGCTGGGAATCCCCATCCGGGATATCCGCGGACTTTTTGAGGGCAGGCTGACCTTAAGCGAACTGATGCGCATGCGCCTGGACCGGATTGATGGGGAAATGTCTCAGTTAAAGAAGCTGGAACAGATGTGTGCCAGACTGGAAGAACAGCAGACGCTGAAACCCTCGGTCGTGGAACAATGTCTGGAGGAAATCAGCCGTGAAGATGGCGAAAACACCTGGCTGGAGGATATCAGGAAAGACTGGAAGATGTTTCAGAAGGAACTCCACTCCCAGTACATCTATTTTGAACCTGAGGGGGAAATCCTGACGCCGGAGGACTTTGCGCGGGAGACAGCCCTTTACGCGGCCAGAAGGAATCTGAATTATGAGACAATCCGGCTGGAATCCACCTGTGCCCTGGTCCGGCTGGAGGGAATCGCTTATCAGGCTTCCTTAACATTCGGTCCCAGCTTCCGCCTTGCCAGGCTTCCCCTTGTGAAGCTGGTGCGGTGCACGCCGCCTCCCCACAGTGTTTCCAAGGTAAAATACCTGTTTTTTGTACTGCTTCCCACCATCCTGATGTTTGGCAGTATCCTGTTCTGCCTCATTGACAGCCAGGTTGGCGCCCGTTTTTCAGGGATATACCGAACGCTTATTATAGGATGCTTTATCGCTGCCATACTGCTGATATCCGTAAACAAAAATGTCTATTACCAGTGACAGGAAAATGTATACCACTGCCGCTGTCATATTTTGTTGATGTATCTTGCTGCTGATTTTTTTGGATTGTCAAGTAAAAATGCTTGACAATCCTTTTTCTATCGTGTATGATAGCACAGGTGGTTGAAATGGAAAAGATTGTGGAACAGGGTTTGTTATATGATTTTTATGGAGAACTGCTGACAGAACATCAGCGCAGGGTATACGAGGACGTGGTGTTCGGTGACCTTTCCCCCAGCGAGATAGCGGGAGAGCAGGGAATCAGCCGTCAGGGTGTCCACGATTTGATAAAAAGATGCGACAAGATACTAAAGGATTATGAGGCCAAGCTTCATCTGGTAGCCAAGTTCATGAAAGTCAAGGAGATGGCCGGTGAGCTGGAACGTCTCTCTGATGAATGCATACGCACCAGGGATATGGCCCTCATTGACCAGATTCGGCGATTGTCCGCGGAAATCACCAGCACACTTTGATGAGTGATTCATTAAACGCAGTGCAGCCTTAGGAGGATTATTTCATGGCTTTTGAAAGCTTATCCGATAAATTACAAAATGTATTCAAAAACCTTCGCGGTAAAGGCCGTCTTTCAGAAGCCGATGTAAAAGCCGCATTAAAGGAAGTAAAGATGGCGCTTCTGGAAGCAGATGTAAGCTTCCGCGTGGTAAAGCAGTTCATCGGGTCCGTTCAGGAACGGGCAGTGGGCGAGGACGTATTCGGAAGCCTGACACCGGGACAGACCGTCATCAAAATCGTGACCGAGGAGCTGGTAAAGCTCATGGGTTCCGAGACGACTGAGATTTCCTTAAAGCCCTCCAGCGAAATCAGCATCATCATGATGGCTGGTCTCCAGGGCGCAGGCAAGACCACGACCACGGCCAAGATTGCAGCCAAGATGAAGGCAAAGGGACGTAAGTCCCTGTTAGCTGCCTGCGACATCTACCGGCCGGCTGCCATAGAGCAGCTGCAGATTAACGGCGACCGGGTAGGCATTCCGGTATTTTCCATGGGAAACAAAAACAAGCCTGTGGACATTGCCAAGGCAGCCGTGGAACACGCATCCAAAAACGGCCTTAACGTGGTCATTCTGGATACGGCGGGACGTCTCCACATCGATGAAACCATGATGGATGAGCTGGCGGAGATAAAGGACAATCTGGATGTCTGCCAGACCATACTGGTGGTGGACGCCATGACCGGCCAGGACGCGGTGAATGTGGCCGGTACATTTAACGATAAGATAGGTATTGACGGTGTCATCCTCACAAAGCTGGATGGCGATACCAGAGGCGGTGCGGCCCTTTCCATCCGCGCAGTCACAGGTAAACCGATTCTATATGTTGGTATGGGCGAGAAGCTGTCCGACCTGGAACAGTTCTACCCGGACAGAATGGCCTCCAGAATCCTGGGAATGGGCGATATCCAGTCCCTGATTGAGAAGGCGGCTGCCGAGGTGGATGAGGAACAGGCCAAGGAGCTGAGCCAGAAGCTGCGCAAGGCGGAATTCGATTACAATGACTTCCTGACCCAGATGCAGCAGATTAAAAAGATGGGCGGTATGGGAAGTATCCTTTCCATGATGCCGGGCATGGGAAACCAGCTGTCCGGTGCGGATATGGATGAAGGTGAGAAATCCATGCACAGAGTAGAGTCCATCATTCTCTCCATGACAAAAGAGGAGAGGGCCAATCCAAACCTCATAAACCCTTCCAGAAAACAGCGCATTGCAAAAGGCGCCGGCGTGGAGGTCAGCGAGGTCAACCGTCTGGTAAAACAGTTCGACCAGATGAAGAAAATAATGAGGCAGATGCCGGGCCTTATGGGCGGCGGCAAGCGAAAAGGCGGATTCGGCGGTCTGGGAGGACTGCTGGGCGGCAAGATGAAGATGCCCTTTTAGGACACTGAATGCTGACAATACAATCCGCAGACCAGGCTAGTCAAACAGGAATACTCCTGTATGTCTAATATAAGAACAATTCACAAGGAGGTGAAATCACATGGCAGTAAAGATGAGATTAAGAAGAATGGGACAGAAGAAGGCTCCTTTCTATAGAATCGTAGTTGCTGATTCCAGATCCCCAAGGGATGGCAAGTTCATCGAGGAAATCGGCACTTATGACCCAACCAGGGAACCAAGTGTCATCAAATTTGACGAGGAAGCAGCTAAGAAGTGGTTAGCAACAGGTGCACAGCCAACTGAGACCGTAGGAAAGCTCTTAAAAATCGCCGGCATTCAGTAGTTGAAAATGAGGTGTTAAGATGAAGGAATTAGTCGAAGTGATTGCGAAAGCACTGGTCGATAACCCAGAAGAAGTTGTTGTTACCGAATCAATGAAGGGCGAGGATACCCTGATTGAGCTTAAGGTGTCCCCCGCCGACATGGGCAAGGTCATCGGCAAGCAGGGCAGGATTGCAAAGGCAATCCGTTCCGTTGTCAAGGCCGCTGCGTCCAAGGAAGACAAGAAAGTAATCGTTGAGATTCAGTAAGCAGACAAGTTGAGGACCGCTGGCCGCAGGGCTGGCGGTTCATTTATTGCCACAGAAAGGTGACAGGTGTATGGAAAACATGCTGAGAGTGGGAGTCATAACCTCCCCCCACGGAATCAAAGGGGAAGTAAAGGTATTCCCCACCACGGATGACGCCAAACGTTTCAAAGAGCTGAAGGAAGTCATCCTTGACACTGGAAAAGAGCATATTCCCATGGAAATCGAACATGTGAAATTCTTCAAGAACATGGTCATCCTCAAATTCAAGGGATATGACAATATAAATGAAATAGAAAAATATAAGTCCAGGGACCTGCTGATTACCAGGGAGCAGGCCGTGGACCTTGCGCCCGATGAGTACTTCATCACGGATCTGATTGGACTCGCCGTGGTATCAGACCAGGGCGTGGAACTGGGAACCCTTAAGGATGTGCTGGAAACAGGGGCTAATGATGTGTATGTGGTTGCCATGAAGGACGGAAAGGAACTGATGCTTCCCGCCATCGGTGACTGTATCCTGAATGTGGACCTGGAACAGAGGCGCATGGAGGTCCATGTTCTGGAGGGGCTTATGGATTTGTAATGCCCTTGACCCGGCAAGGCCCATGGTTCTGTAAAAAGGGCTTGTGTTTTATCTGGTTTTGTTGTATATAAAGAGAGGGGATAAACCGTACTGCATTATGTAATGCAGTATTGGGGCGGAAGGCCGCCGGTGCAGCAAGGAAAAGGAATCTGATATGATAACAGAAGACCGGCAGACTGAGACGCAGTCCGTCTGCTATACGGTTGACATGAAGATGAACCAGGAATCATTGTACCATATGGTTTCCGTGGAAAAACATTTGAATCCGTCTGCACCCCTTTGGGTGTGGCTTACCTTAACGGCTCTCTTATGGACATGCCGCGCCGGCTGCGTAATTTCCATTCTCCTGCGCATATTTGGCATTTTTCACTCCCTTACCGCTGCCATTATCTTCCTGATTCTGGCGTATCTGGTCCGCACCGGGGGACCGGGCTTCATCCGCAGCGGCCTCTTTAATTCAGACCGTTCCAACCGGATGCAGCTGGACACTGCATGGAAGCGTTTTCTTGTCAAAAATGGAGAACCCCTTACAGTGACCTATGAATTTTACCGGAATTATTTCAGAACTTCCGGAGGCAGGGCAGTCCACGCATACAGCCAGATATCCCACATATGCGAGACACCGCGCTGCCTGGTGTTGTATACCATGGACCACGGCGGCTATCTGCTGGATAAGAGACAGATGGGCGCTGTCTGCATAAACGGCCTGCGGACGTTTCTCTCAGAGCGTTCCGGCAAGTCGGTGAAATGGATACAGGTCAGGGATTATATACCTGTAAAAAGCAACTGATAAAGCCGGCCCTGGCATCTAAGATTGGGGCCGGCTTTTAGAGATACTTTTTGGCTGAGAACAGACAGAAAGGAACTTTAATATGGCCAACATAACTGTTTTAGACCAAAGCACTATCAATAAAATTGCGGCCGGCGAGGTCATTGAACGGCCGGCTTCCGTAGTGAAGGAGCTGCTGGAAAACGCCATCGACGCCCATGCCACCGCCGTAACCGTGGAAATCAAGGACGGCGGCTGTTCCATGATTCGCGTCACTGACAACGGATGGGGCATCCCGAAGGAAGAGATTCCCCTGGCATTCCTGCGCCACGCCACAAGTAAAATCAAAACAGTGGAGGATTTGTTCACCATATCCTCCCTGGGCTTTCGCGGCGAGGCCCTGGCCAGTATAGCGGCCGTGGCCCAGGTGGAGCTGATTACAAAGACAGGGGACAGCCTTACCGGTTCCCGGTACCAGATTGAAGGCGGGGTTGAGAAGGGACTGGATGAAATAGGCGCCCCTGAGGGAACCACCATCATTGCCCGCAGCCTGTTTTACAACACGCCTGCCCGGAAGAAATTCCTTAAGACTCCCATGACGGAGGGAGCCCATGTGGCGGCCCTGGTGGAAAAGATTGCCCTTTCCCACCCGGATATTTCCATCCGATTCATACAGAACAATCAAAATAAGCTCTATACCTCAGGAAACCACAACCTGAAGGACCTGATATATACTGTATTCGGACGGGAGATTGCGGGAAACCTTCTCCCGGTGGAAATCAACGAGGACTGGATTACAGTCACCGGATTTACAGGCAAGCCGGTCATAGCCAGGTCCAACCGGAATTACGAGAATTATTTCATCAATGGCCGTTATATCAAGAGCACCATCATATCCAAGGCCATTGAGGAGGCATATAAACCCTATATGATGCAGCACAAGTACCCCTTTACCATGCTGCATTTCCATATTGAGCCGGATACCCTGGACGTGAATGTGCATCCCACAAAAATGGAACTGCGTTTTGCCGATGGGGAGAAGGTGTATAATGCAGTGTTAAGGGCTGTCAGCAATGCCCTGGCCCACAAGGAGCTGATTCCCCAGGTAAGCCTGGAGGCCAGGCAGGAAAAGGAGGCCAGGCAGCTGGCAGAGAAGCTGGCTCCCCGCCCGGAGCCCTTCGAGGTGCGCAGACGGGAGAACTTAAGCCGGAAAACCGCTGCAAACTCCGGCCAGGTGCGCCCCGGCGGCCCATCCTCCTCCGGTTCTGTTTACGCCCAGTCAGCCCCGCCCAGGCCCTCCTTTGTCAATGAGCTGATGCCTGACTGGCTGAAGGAGAGAAAAAAAGAACAGGAAAACCGTCCAGTCTCACCGGCCGCCCTTAATTCTCTGAAGGGAACCTGCAAGACAGAGCTTCCGGTCCGGGAGGACCGTATGGATACGGATACAGAAAAAGGTGCCGGTGTAAAAAAAGGTGCTGGTACCGTAAATTCTGACACACCTGATACCGCTTCCGGCCAATCCGCCGGCAGCTCCGCTGAGCCGGAACAGCTGGACCTGTTTGACGGAAAGCTTTTGGACCCCAAGGCCAGATTGAAGCACAAGCTTATCGGCCAGCTGTTTGACACCTACTGGATGGTGGAGTACAACGAACAGCTGTTCATTATTGACCAGCATGCCGCTCATGAAAAGGTGCTCTACGAGAATACCGTAAAGTCCTTAAAGACGCGGCAGTATGACATGCAGATGGTGGACCCGCCCATTATCCTCACACTGAACATGAATGAAGAACTTCTCCTGAAGAAATACATGGATTATTTCACGGGAATCGGTTTTGAGATAGAACCCTTTGGCGGCAGGGAATACGCGGTGCGCGGTGTGCCTGCCAACCTGTTTTCCATTGCCAAGAAGGAACTGCTGACAGAGATGATCGACGGGCTTTCGGAGGATATGTCTGTACATAACCCGGACATTATCTATGAAAAGGTGGCCTCCATGTCCTGCAAGGCAGCAGTTAAAGGACATCATACCATGTCCTTCCAGGAGGCCAATGTGCTCATTGACCAGCTTCTGGACCTGGAAAATCCCTATGCCTGCCCCCACGGCAGGCCTACCATCATCTCCATGAGCAAGTATGAGCTGGAGAAAAAATTTAAACGCATTGTCTGAAAGGAGCCTTTATCATATGAAGCAGCCGCTCATTGTCCTCACAGGACCCACGGCAGTGGGAAAGACCGCCCTTTCCATCCGGCTGGCAAAGGCCGTTGGCGGGGAAATCATCAGCGCGGATTCCATGCAGGTATACAGACACATGGATATCGGCTCAGCCAAGGTGACTCCCATGGAAATGGACGGCGTTCCCCATTATCTCATTGACGTGCTGGAGCCACAGGAGTCCTTTAACGTGGTCACCTTCCAGCAGATGGCCAAGGAGGCCCTGAGGGAGATTTACAGCCACGGCCGCATCCCTGTCATTGCCGGAGGAACCGGTTTTTATATACAGGCCCTGCTGTACGATATTGATTTTAAGGAAAATGAGGACAGCAGCCCTGTCCGCAGGGAACTGGAAGCCCTGGCTGAGCGGGAGGGAGAGAGGGCGCCCCAGGTCCTTCACGCCATGCTCCGCCAGGCGGACCCGGAGGCAGCCGCTCAAATCCATGCCAACAATATAAAGCGTGTCATCCGGGCCATTGAATACTACCGCCAGACAGGGGAGAAGATTTCCCTCCATAACCAGCAGGAGCGGGAGAAGGAATCCCCCTACAATTTCCTCTACTATGTTCTGAACACGGACCGGGCCCTGCTCTATGAGAGAATTGACCGCAGGGTAGACCTGATGGTGGAGCAGGGACTGGTGGAGGAAGTTAAGGCATTGAGGGATATGGGCTGCCGGAGAGGCCATACCTCCATGCAGGGACTGGGATATAAGGAGATTCTGGACTATCTGGAGGGCAGATGCAGCCTGGAGGAGGCTGTATATATACTGAAGCGCGATACAAGACATTTTGCAAAACGCCAGCTTACCTGGTTCAAACGGGAGAGAGAGGTGCGTTTTTTGAATCTTCCTGAGTTCGGAGGGGATGTTTCAAAGGTCCTGGAGCGGATATTAGAGGATTGCGCAAAGCAGGGAATCGTGCTACAATAACAAACCGGAAAACGGAGGATTAAAAACCAATGGATATAAATGAAATGAACCAGATGTACGAAAGCCTTGGCATCAGACGGGAAGTCAGGGAATTTGCGGCAGAAACGGAACAAGCGCTGAAGGAACGCTTTGAGGCCATTGATGCGGTGGCGGAATACAATCAGATGAAGGTCATCAAGGGAATGCAGGACAACCGTGTCAGCGACATCCACTTTGCAGCCACCACCGGCTACGGTTACAATGACCTGGGACGTGATACCCTGGAGGATGTGTACGCCAGCGTATTCCACGGTGAGAGCGCCCTTGTGCGCCCTCAGCTCATGAGCGGCACCCACGCCCTTCATGTGGCCCTGTCAGGCAACCTGCGTCCCGGGGACGAGCTTTTGTCGCCTGTGGGCAAGCCATATGACACCCTGGAAGAAGTCATCGGAATCAGGGATTCTGTTGGATCCCTTAAGGAATACGGGGTGTCCTACCGCCAGGTGGATCTGTTTGAGGACGGTTCCTTTGACTATGAAGGCATTGCGGCAGCCTTAAATGAAAAGACAAAGCTGGTGACCATACAGCGTTCTAAGGGCTACGCCGCCCGTCCCACTTTGTCTGTGAAGCGGATTGGAGAATTGATTTCCTTCATCAAGAACATAAAACCGGACGTCATCTGCATGGTGGACAACTGCTACGGAGAGTTTGTGGAAACCATTGAGCCAACCGATGTGGGGGCGGATATGATTGTGGGTTCCCTGATTAAAAATCCCGGCGGCGGACTGGCTCCCATCGGCGGTTATATTGTGGGCAGGAAGGACTGTATAGAACGGGCCTCCTATCGCTTAAGCGCTCCCGGACTGGGTAAGGAGGTGGGAGCCAGCCTGGGGTTAAACCAGCAGCTCTACCAGGGACTTTTTCTTTCACCGGTTGTGGTGTCGGGAGCACTGAAGGGCGCCATATTCGCAGCCAGCATTTATGAGCGCCTGGGCTGCGCAGTGGTGCCGAACGGCAGTGAATCCCGTCATGACATCATCCAGGCCATCACCTTTGGCACCCCTGAGGGAGTCATATCCTTCTGCAGGGGAATCCAGGCAGCCGCGCCGGTGGACAGCTATGTGACGCCTGAACCATGGGACATGCCGGGATACGACAGCCCTGTTATTATGGCGGCAGGCGCTTTTGTCCAGGGCTCCTCCATTGAGCTCTCAGCTGACGGCCCCATTAAGCCGCCTTATACCGTGTATTTCCAGGGGGGACTGACCTGGTACCACGCCAAGCTGGGAATACTCAAGTCATTACAGCAGCTGTCGGATGACGGGGTTTTGAAAATCTTAAGATGACACCCCGGGAAACTTATGGTAATATATACTAATTAGGCCGAACCCGGGTCCTGCGGACCAGGGGCTTGGCCTGGCTGACCGGAGGGTAAGACACATGCATTACAAGAATTTCTGGATACTTTTAATCATGCTGCTGGCAGGCATTGTCCTGGGTGGCTTCATGGGACAGCTGGCAGAAGGGATTTCCTGGCTGAACTGGCTGAATTTCGGACAATCCTTTGGGCTGGATTCGCCTCTGGTAATTAATTTCGGCATCCTGGTCATCACCTTCGGACTGACCATCAAGATTACCATGGCCAGCATCATCGGCGTGGCAGTGGCACTCATCATTTACCGGTATATATAATTTTCCTGACTTTGTGCTTGGAGAGGTGCGTAGTTAGGAGAGAGATGGAAAGAATAAGAATTAAGGATTTGCCCCACAAGGACCGCCCCTATGAAAAATGTCTGAGTCTGGGTCCGGACAGCCTGTCCGACACAGAGCTTCTGGCAGTCATCCTGCGCACCGGAAGCAGGGAGGGAAACTCCCTGGACCTGGCAGACAGCCTGCTGGCTCTTGGAAGCCCCGGAGACGGCCTTCTGGGCCTTTTGCACCACTCCCTGGATGACTTTATGGGAATCAAGGGCGTGGGGAAGGTAAAGGGGGTCCAGCTGCTTTGTATAGGAGAGCTGTCAAAACGAATCTGGAAGCGGAAGGCCAGCGAGCATGCCCTTTACTTTGGGCATCCGGAGGAAATATCTGACTATTATATGGAAGATATGCGCCATCTGGAGCAGGAGGAAATCCGCGTCATGTTCCTGAATACAAAGCAGGCCATGATTCGTGATCAAATCATGGCCAGAGGGACGGTAAACGCATCTGTCATGACGCCCCGGGAAGTACTCATAGAGGGGCTCAGGTGCCGGGCCGTGTCCATGGTGTTGGTTCACAATCATCCCAGCGGAGATCCCACCCCCAGCAGAGCGGACATGCTGCTCACCAAACGTCTGAAGGAAGCGGGAGAATTGGTGGGAATCACACTGATCGATCATGTTGTCATCGGAGACAGGCGCTATCTCAGTTTCCGCGAAGAGAATTTAATGTAAGAGGAAGTTTATCCATGGAAACCAAACGCAGTAAATATATTCTGGCAGGACTTACGGTGCTGTGCGTGCTGCTCATCTGCATCACATCCCTGAAGGACGGCATCATGGAACCCCTGCGCACCGGTGTGGGTTATTTTTTGATTCCCATTCAGACAGGAGTCAACGCAGTGGGTACCGGCATCTATAACGAGTTAAAGGATTACGGCAGCTTAAAAGACGCGCTGCGGGAAAATGAGGAGCTGAAAACACAGATTGTACAGCTCACAGAGGACAATAACCGTCTGCAGGCGGAACAGTTTGAACTGGACCGCTTAAGGAAGCTCTACGAGCTGGACCAGAATTACATGCAGTATGATAAAATCGGGGCCAGGGTCATTGCCCGCGACTCGGAAAAATGGTTTCAGGTGTTCCGTATCAACAAGGGTTCCGCCGATGGAGTGGCCGTGGACATGAACGTGGTGGCCGACGGCGGTCTGGTGGGCATTGTGACGGATGTGGGCGCCAATTACGCCACGGTGCGTTCCATCATAGACGATTCCAGCCGGGTGGGAGCCATGAAGCTGGATTCCTCCTATAACTGTATTGTGGCAGGAGATCTGACTCTCTATGAGGAGGGGCGTCTCAAGCTTACGGATTTTTCAAAGGATGCCGTCCTCAGGGACGGCGATCAGATAGTTACCTCCAACATCAGCACCAAGTTCCTTCCGGGAATCCTGGTTGGATACGCTGCGGATATCTCCATTGACCCGGATCACCTGACCCAGTCAGGCTATCTGATTCCGGCGGCTGATTTTAATAATCTGCAGGAAGTGCTGATCATTACGGATATCAAAGATACAGGAGAGGCGGCTGTCCAGTGATTCAAGCAAAGATAAAACAGGTACTTATCAATATATTGTTCATCGTGCTGGCATTTACGGTGCAGAACTGTGTATTTCCCCTGCTTCCGTTTTTGTCGGCATCGCCCAATCTGCTTTTGATCCTTACGTTTTCCTTTGGTTTTATCCACGGGAAAAACGCGGGGGTGTTTTACGGCGTCCTTTCAGGCCTTTTACTGGATCTTTTCTACAGCGGGCCTTTTGGTTTTTATACCCTGATATATATTTATATCGGCTATGCCAACGGCATCTTTACCAAATACTATTATGAAGACTACATCACCCTTCCGCTGATACTCAGCATTTTCAACGGAATCTGGTACAGCATGTATATATACGTCTTCCGTTTCTTAATCCGCGGACGTCTGAATCTTCCTTATTATTTCAGGAACATCATGCTTCCGGAGATTATATTTACCGCAGTTACCACCCTTTTGATTTACAGGCTGTTCCTTTCCGCCAGCAGACGCGTGGAGGATATAGGAAAAAGGAGAGACACAAAACTTGTTTGACGAACTGTTAGAAATAGTAAAAGAATTTTTCAAGAAGCTGTTCAGCTCACGGCTCTTTGCACTTTCCGTGATATTTACCGTCATGTTTGCCGGGCTGTTAGGCAAGCTGTTCCAGATGCAGATTCTGGACGGAAGCGAATACCAGGAAACCTATATGCAGAGGACGGAAAAAAGCGTCACCACACCGGGGTCCAGGGGCAACATCTTTGACAGGAACGGCAACCGGCTGGCTTATAATGAGCTGGCTTATTCCGTCACCATACAGGATTTGGGGGATTATCCCCGTCCCAGTTCCCGCAACCAGATGCTGTACCGCCTGGTACGGATACTGGACCGGCGCGGGGAGACCGTGGAAGGAAAATTCGAGATTGCCCTTGACCAGAACGGCGAGATGTTCTTTACATCCAGCTCTGATTCCGCCAGGACCCGTTTCTTCCTGAATTTTTACGGTCTTTCTTCCACCACCGGCCTCAACGACCCAAAGGGCAGGTATCCCACCAACATCACAGCCAGAGAGGCATTTGAGCGCAAAAAGGTGGACTACGAGCTGGATAAGATGAAGGACGAAAAAGGCAATCCCCTGGTCATACCGGACAACATTGCCCTTGACATGATAAACATTATCTACACCATGAAGCTGACCGAATACCAGAAGTACGAGACCACCACCGTGGCCACCAATATCAGCAATGAGACCATGGTGGAAATCAATGAAAACGCCGCGGACTTAAAGGGCGTCAAAGTGGAGCAGTCCTATGTGCGCAAGTATGAGGACAGCATCTATTTTGCCCCTATTATCGGTTATACCGGCAAGGTTCAGGAGGATCAGCTGTCCACCCTGAACGAGCAGTGGCATCAGTCCGACGAGGCTGCCGGCCTGCCGGAAGACGCCACGGACAAATACGATCTCAATGATATCGTTGGCCGTATCGGAATCGAAAAATCCATGGAGCTGGAGCTTCAGGGTGAAAAAGGCTACTCCAGGATGTATGTGGACAACATGGGACGTCCCCGTGAAATCATTGAAAAGACGGACGCCAAGGCCGGGGACGATGTATACCTGACCATTGACCGGGACCTGCAGATTGCCATTTACAAGCTGATTGAGCAGCAGCTGGCCGGTATCATCAGCTACCATCTCCAGTATGATGATTTGGATCCCAACAAGACCTATGACCCTTCCAAGATACCCATTCCTGTGAAGGACGCCTATTACCAGCTGATTAACAACAATGTGCTGTCTCTGATGGATATGTCCCAGGAGGGGGCGTCTGACATTGAAAAACAGATTTACAGCAAATACGAGGTATCCAGGGAGCAGATACTTGCGGCGATACGGAACGAGCTTCTCAGCTCCCATGCCCTGGCCATGAACGATCTTCCCAAGGACATGGCTACTTATATGAATTATATCTATGCTTATCTGTCTGACGGCTCCGTAGGAATCATACAGAAGGATAAGATTGATCAGTCCTCGCCGGAATACCAGGCGTGGAGAGAGGGCACCATCAGCCTGAGGGATTATATCTACAGCGGGATCGCGGGAAACTGGGTGGACACCACCCGTCTGGACGTGACCAGCAAATATTCCGATGCCGATGACATATTCACCCAGCTGGTGGACCATGTCATCGAATCCCTGCGCAGCGACAATAAATTCACAAAGCGCATGTTCCGTTACCTGATTAATGACGAGGTCATAACGGGCCGTGAGCTCTGTCTGGCCCTCTATGCACAGGGCGTCCTGACTTATGACGCCCAGGCCATAGCAGCCCTCCAGATGGGGGATTCCACCTACACCTACCAGTTTATCAAGGAGAAGATATCCGACCTGGAGCTGACGCCGGCGCAGCTGGCCCTGGACCCGTGTACGGCCGGAGTGGTGGTAACGGACGTAAAGACGGGAGAGGTGCGGGCCCTGGTCACATACCCCAGCTATGACAATAACCTGATGTCAGGCAGCGTGGACGCGGCTTATTTCAGCCAGCTCCAGGACGATATGTCCAGACCGCTGTACAACAACGCGACCCAGGCCCAGAAGGCACCGGGCTCCACCTTTAAGCCCATCACGGCTGTGGCGGCCCTGGAAGAGGGCGTGATAGGGCTCCAGGACACCATCGAGTGTACCGGTATATACGATCAGATTTCCAAGCCTATCAAGTGCTGGATCTGGCCCGGCCGTCATAACAGCGAGAACATCGAGGAGGGCATACAGAACTCCTGTAACTACTTCTTCGCTGAACTGGCCCACAGGCTCTGTATGAAGCCGGACGGCACCTATTCGCCGGACCAGGGCCTTGCCACCCTGCGCAAATACGCTGCCCTTTTCGGTCTGGACCACACATCAGGTGTGGAGATTTCCGAGAATGAGCCCCAGATATCATCGGAGGACCCGGAGCGTTCCGCCATGGGACAGGGCACCCATTCCTACACCAATGTCCAGCTTTCCCGCTATGTGGCAGCCCTTGCCAACCGGGGAAATGTATTTGAGCTGAGTCTTTTGGATAAACTTACCGACTCTGACGGGAACCTGATTAAGGACTATACCCCTGCCGTAAGCTCCCGCGTGGACGCGTCTGACAGCACCTGGGACGCAGTCCAGACCGGTATGCGCCGGGTAATCACGGACAGCTCCGCCAAGAGCATTTTCTCCGATCTCCCGGTGGAGGTGGCGGGCAAAACCGGAACAGCCCAGGAGGACAAGAGCCGTTCCAACCATGCCTTCTTCGTATCCTTTGCGCCTTACAGCCATCCGGAAATTGCCGTGACTGTAAATATTCCTTACGGTTATGCGGGAACCAACGCCGCAACCCTTGGCAAAAAGGTGTACGAGTATTATTATGAATATACCACCCTGGAGCAGATAGAAAGCTCCGGTGCATTAGGTGTGTCAAATGTAAATATTGGTGACTAAACCAGCAAAAGAGGTGATTGTATGCACAATGCAGTTGTAATTAAGAGCAGCAAGGCAGGAATGACTGTCATTCTGGACCCTGACCTGCCCTTTGGCGAGCTTTTGGAGGCCATCGGGAAAAAGTTCAGGGAAAGCGCCCGTTTCTGGGGCTCTGTCCAGATGACCCTGACCCTGGAGGGCCGGGAACTGACCGCGGCCCAGGAATTTGCAATTGTCGATACGATTACGAAGAACTCGCAGATTGAAGTCCTCTGTCTTCTGGACACGGATGCGGAACGGATTGAACGCTGTGAGAAAGCACTGAATGATAAGCTGATGGAGCTGAACTCCCAGACAGGACAGTTCTACCGGGGTACACTAAAGAGGGGAGACTGCCTGGAATCCGAGGCCAGCATCGTGATCATAGGAAATGTGGACCACGGAGCCCGGGTGACGGCCAAGGGCAATGTCATTGTGCTGGGAGAGCTGAAGGGTACGGTGACAGCCGGCGTGTCCGGCAATCCACAGGCCGTTGTCCTGGCCCTTGACATGGCTCCCCTGCAAATCCGCATCGGGGATCTGAGCAGCCGTTTCAACGAGAGAAACAAGCGTCTGGGGCGGGGTCCCATGATAGCCCTGGTGGAAGATGGGGCCATTGTTATGCGGTCTTTAAAAAAGTCATTCCTAAACAATATGTTAAATTTTGCTTAATGCCAAAAAAATACTGGTAAATTTACGAAATTTAATGTACAATAGGAAGGTAAAGTAATTTTCAGGAGGATTTCATCATGAGCGAGGTCATTGTGATTACTTCTGGAAAAGGCGGGGTAGGCAAGACGACTACTTCTGCCAATGTGGGAACAGGACTGGCTATCCTGGGTAAGCGGGTAGTGCTGATTGATACAGATATCGGCCTGCGCAACCTGGACGTGGTCATGGGACTGGAGAACCGCATTGTCTACAATCTTGTAGACGTGGTGGAAGGCAACTGCCGTATGAAGCAGGCCCTGATAAGAGACAAAAGATACCCGAACCTATACCTTCTGCCTTCGGCCCAGACACGGGACAAGACGTCCGTGAATCCGGAGCAGATGATAAAGCTGGTTGATGACCTGAGGGAAGAATTTGACTACATACTGTTAGATTGTCCCGCAGGCATTGAACAGGGATTCTACAATGCCATAGCCGGTGCTGACAGGGCACTGGTGGTCACGACGCCGGAAGTCTCGGCCATCCGCGACGCGGACCGTATCATCGGTCTGCTGGAACATGCGGAGATAGACGAGATTGACTTGATTGTCAACCGGATCCGGGCCGACATGGTCCGCAGGGGAGACATGATGTCCTTAAGCGATGTGACGGACATTCTGGCAGTACACATCATCGGAGCAGTGCCCGATGACGAGAACATCGTCATTTCCACCAACCAGGGAGAGCCTCTGGTGGGACTGGGCTCTACGGCCGGACAAGCTTATCTTGATATCTGCCGCAGGATACTGGGGGAGAGCATACCTATGACAAATCCCGGTGAGACGGAAACCTTTTTTGCCAGGCTTCGCGGAATACTTAAGAGAGCATAGAAGGGATGGTGTCAAGGTGAGATGGTTCCAGGGGTTTCAAACCAGGCGTTCCGGAGAGACAGCTAAGATGCGGCTAAAGCTTTTGCTGGTATCCGATAAGGCAGGCTGCTCACCGGAGATGATACTGATGATAAAAGATGACGTGATACACGCCATTTCCAAATATATGGAGATAGAAAAGGACAAAGTCCAGATACAGATGGATACAGAGGGCAGTCCCCAAAAAGGCGGCTGCCGGACACTGCCTGTGCTTCATGCCAACATACCGATTCGTTCCATATCGAACAAGGGGCTATATTAAATATGTTTTTGGATTATGATTTCAGACATTTTAATTTTCGGCTGATATTTTATATGATTGTACTCAACGTCATCGGCGTGCTGGTTATCCGCAGCGCCACAAACATGAACGCGGATGCAGTCAACAAGCAGCTTTTAGGAGTGTTCATAGGACTGGCTGTGGCCATTGGTCTTTCCATGGTGGATTACCACAAAATCCTGAATTTCAGTACTCTCATATACGGCCTGTGTATTGCAAGCCTTGTGGCTGTACTGATTTGGGGCAATGTGGTGAACAACGCCAGGCGGTGGATTGAGGTTCCGGCCATCGGACAGCTTCAGCCATCGGAATTTGTTAAGATAGGCCTTATCGTAACCTTTTCCTGGTATTTCATGAAATACCAGGAAAAGGTTAATCAGGTCAGCACCGTGGCCATAGCAGCCGTACTTTTTGCCATTCCGGCGGCATTGATCTTTGAACAGCCGAATCTGTCTACCTGTCTTGTGATTATGGTAATGGTACTGGGAATCGTATTTGCAAGCGGCATAAGCTATAAGTGGATTGCGGGAACACTGGCTGTTACCATTCCCGTAATGTCCACCTTTGTCTACCTGCTGCTTCACGGTATGATTCCATTCATAAAGGATTATCAGGCAGGGCGTATCCTGGCCTGGTTTTATCCGGACCAGTACGGAGAGGCCCGTTATCAGCAGAATAACTCCATCATTGCCATCGGTTCAGGCCAGCTAAAGGGCAAAGGGCTTTTCAATACCACCATAGCGTCTGTCAAGAACGGTAATTTCCTGTCAGAGGAGCAGACGGACTTTATCTTTGCCGTGATCGGCGAGGAGCTGGGGTTCATCGGCTGTGTGGTGGTTATCGCCTTATTTTTATTGATAATTTATGAATGTCTTATGATGGCTGCACGGGCCAGGGATTTATCCGGCCGCCTTATCTGTGTGGGCATGGCAACACTGATTGCGTTCCAGGCATTTGCCAACATCGCGGTTGCCACAGGCATCTTTCCCAATACAGGGCTTCCCCTTCCGTTCATCAGTTTCGGAAGCAGTTCCCTAATCAGTATTTTCATGGGAATCGGGCTGGTGCTCAATGTGGGGCTTCAGAGAGAAACAAGACATATCTAATCCAAGGAGGGTTAATTTAATATGACAATTGGTTTGATTGCACATGACGCAAAAAAGAAACTGATGCAGAACTTCTGCATCGCATACAGGGGAATACTCAGCAAGAACACACTGTATGCAACAGGCACCACAGGCCGCCTGATTGAAGAGGTGGCTAACCTTAATATTCACAAATATCTGGCAGGGCATCTGGGCGGTATGCAGCAGATGGCAGCTCAGATTGAGCACAATGAGATGGATTTGGTCATCTTTTTACGTGACCCGCAGAATCCCAAATCACACGAGCCGGATGTAAACGACGTGGTCCGCCTGTGTGACATCTACAATATTCCCCTTGCCACCAATCTGGCATCTGCCGAACTGCTTATCAAGGCTCTTGACAGAGGGGATATGGAATGGCGCGAGGTAGTCAGGTAATGAAGGCAGTGCGGACGCGCAGCTTTCTGTGTGCGCTTCTTCTGGGGGCTGTGGCTCTTTCCACTGCGGGCTGTCTTTCAGGCGTCAAGGAACCCTACAGCCTGGAAGAGCGAATCCCGGTCATGGAGGACAGCCTGTCCCGGACCGTGCGCTATGCAGACGGTTTTGCTTCGGATTTATGCGTAGTGGAGGATGAAGGCAGCTTTGACGAAAGTTACGTGACATCGGAGGCAGCTGCCCTTTTTGATGTCAGCGACAGGGAAACACTCTACAGCAAGGAAGCCTTTGAACGGCTGTATCCGGCCAGCATCACCAAGGTGATGACAGCCCTTGTAGCCATTAAAAACGGTGATTTAAACGCCAGGGTAGTTGTGACGGATGATGCCGTCATCACGGAATCCGGGGCCACCCTGTGCGGCATAAAGCCGGGAGATACCCTGACATTGGAACAGCTTTTATATGGGCTCATGCTGCCTTCAGGCAATGATGCGGGCGCTGCAATCGCGGTGCACATTGCGGGCAGCATTGATAAGTTCGCTGACATGATGAATCAGGAGGCTGCCAGTCTGGGGGCCACCGGAACTCATTTTGTGAACCCTCACGGACTCAACGATCCGGACCATTATACCACGGCCTATGACCTGTACCTCATTTTCAATGAGGCACTCAAATATCCGGTATTCCGGCAGATTGTGGGCACCACATCCTATACGGCCAACTACCACGACAAGGACAGCCAGGCCGTCACAAAGTCATGGAAAGGCGGGAACTGGTTTATGACACGGGAGCGGGAGACGCCGGAAGGCCTGACTGTATTCGGTGGAAAGACAGGCACTACAAACGCAGCCGGCTATTGTCTCATCATGGCTACCAGGGACCAGGATGATAAGGAATATATATCTGTTGTATTAAAATCTGACAGCCGACCCGGCCTATATGATAACATGACAAATATAATTTCTAAAATCGTCAAATAGTGATTGCGCTTTCTATGAATTTATACTATAATTAAAGTAATCTTAATTGATTTTTTATACAACATATATAACTCAAGGAGGAGATTGGTATGGTTCAGATTATTGCAGGAAAAAAAGGTAAAGGCAAGACCAAACATCTGTTAGATATGGCCAATGCAGCAATCAAGGGGGCCAACGGCACTGTCGTATATCTGGATAAGAGTGCCCAGCATATGTATGAATTAAACAACAAGATTCGTCTCATTAATGTCAATGAATTCCCACTTACAAACAGCGATGGATTTTTAGGATTTATCTGTGGTATTATCTCTCAGGATCACGATTTGGAGACCATGTACCTGGATAGCTTTTTAAAGCTGTCATGTCTGGAGGGAGCAGACATTTCTGATACATATATGACATTGAAAAATATCGGTGAAAAATACCATATAACCTTTGTGTTAAGTATTTCCATGGACGCTGCGGAGCTTCCTGAGTGTGCTAAGGGCGATGTGATTATTTCATTGTAATGATACATTTTCTGTGATAAAATACAGACAGGACTTATAGGCTGCCAACCTGCTGGGATTAAAATGCCTGGTATGGAGGGCAGCTTTTTGTGAAGTGATGTGTATTTTGTAAAAGGAGGCCGGATTTATGGCCAAAAAGAAAAGCAAAAAAGTCATACGTTACCGCAGGCCTCTCAACATCAATGTGGGTATGATTATCTTCTTTATCATATTCATCTATCTGGTATTCAGCGTTTATACGTATCTGAAGCGGGAGAAGATCCAGTTTTATGAGGTGGTGGACGGCGGCATCGTCAATAACCGAATCTACAACGGGCTGATTCTCCGTGAGGAGCAGGTGCGAACAGCAGACCGCTCCGGCTATATCAACTATTATCTGCGGGAGGGAAAACGTGCTTCTGTGGGAAGCCGTATTTATTCCCTGGACGAGACAGGAAACCTGGAGGCACTGTTAAAGGAGAACGCCGAGGAAGGCACATCCCTTTCCGACGACAGCTTATTGGACCTGAAAAAACAGCTTACATCCTTTGTTCTGTCCTTCCAGAACCAGGATTTTGGAACCATCTATGACGCCAGGATTTCCCTGGATGCCTCAGTGATGGAGTATTCCAGTTTCAGCACGCTGGACCAGCTGGACAAGCTGGCGGAGCAGTCAGGGGCTGTATTTGAGCAGGTCCGCTCCGATGTATCCGGCGTGGTATCCTACGGCATTGATTCCTTTGAATCCATGACAACGTCAGACGTGGATGCCGCTGATTTTGACCGGAGCACCTACGTAAAGACAGTACATAAATCAGGGGACCTGATTGACAGCGGCTCCCCCGCCTATAAAATTGTTACCTCGGAAAAATGGTCCATTGTGTTTCCGCTGAGCGACGAGGATGCGGCCCTTTATAATGACAAGACCGCCTTACGGGTCGTGTTCCGCGACTATTCCCTCAGCACACCGGCCGCCTATTCCACCTTTACGGGAAAGGACGGGGCTGCCTATGGAAAACTGGATTTCTCAAAATATATGGAACAGTTTATCTCGGACCGCTTTGTGGATTTTGAGATAAAAGTAGATAAGGCCGACGGCCTCAAGATTCCTGTCAGCGCGGTAACGGACAAGAACTTTTATCTTATCCCCCTGGAATACATGACCCAGGGCGGCGATTCCTCAGAGGATGGTTTTTATAAGGAAGTTTATACGGAAAACGGCACATCCATTGTATTCGTCCCCACAACGGTCTACTATTCGGACGATGAATTTTATTACGTGGACATGGGGAAGGAGAACGGTTTTAAAGCAGGGGATTACGTGGTCAGGCCTGAGTCATCAGACCGATACCAGATTGGAAGGACTGCTTCCCTGAAGGGTGTTTACAATATTAATAAAGGCTATACTATTTTTAAACAAATTGATATACTGGATTCCAACAGCGAATATTATACTGTGCGTAAGAACATGAAATACGGCTTGTCCGTGTACGATCATATCGTACTGGATGCCTCCATGGTGGAGGAAGGACAGCTGCTGTACCAGTAAGGGAGGAAAACAATATGATAAAAAATCAGCTGGAAGAAGTAAAAAAACATATTGAAGATGCCTGCCGCAGGGCGGGAAGAAATCCTGAGGAAGTGACACTCATCGCAGTCAGCAAGACAAAACCCGTTTCCATGCTTATGGAGGCTTATGACGCGGGGGCCAGGGATTTCGGTGAGAACAAGGTACAGGAAATCCTGAACAAGAAACCGGAGCTTCCGGAAGATATCCGCTGGCACATGATTGGACATCTGCAGCGCAACAAGGTCCATCAGGTCATTGACAAGGCCGTACTGATTCACTCCGTGGACTCTCTGCGCCTGGCGCAGCAGATTGAGACAGACGCGGCAAAGCTGGGGCTGGATGTGGACATCCTTCTGGAGGTCAATGTGGCCCGTGAGGAGAGCAAATACGGGTTCCTCATGGAAGAGGTGGAGGATGCCATCATGCAGATTAAGGATTTCTCCCATGTGCACATTAAGGGGCTTATGACAATTGCGCCTTTTGTAGATAATCCAGAAGAAAATCGTGGAATTTTTAAAAAATTATTTGAATTTGCTGTTGACATAGGTGACAAAAACATTGATAATGTTACTATGAGTGTGCTCTCAATGGGAATGACTGGGGATTATGAGGTTGCCATTGAAGAAGGAGCAACCATGGTCAGGGTCGGCACCGGTATTTTCGGTGCACGATAAGGTGTTTCCCCCGGTAAGCACTTCATATAGAGATTGGAGAGTGTAAGATGAGTCTGTTAGGTAAGTTAATGGATACCATGAGATTAAATCCTGATGAGGAAGAGGATGATTACTACCTGGACGATGACTTTGAAGAGGAGGCCCCGCGCAAGGGACTGTTCTCAAAGAAGAATACGGAATATGATGAGGAGGAGGAGCAGGACAAGCCCCGGTTTTTAGGAAGATCCAATCCCAAAGTAGTACCTATGAGACGCAGCATGGAAGTGACAATGATTAAACCCACATCCATGGAGGATTCCAGAGACATCTGTGATTACCTTCTGGCTGGCAAGGCAGTGGTACTGAATATGGAGGGTATACATACAGAAGTGGCTCAGAGAATCATAGATTTCACCTCAGGAGCCACCTATTCCATGAACGGCAATCTGCAGAAGATATCTAATTATATCTTCATCGCAACACCTGATTCCGTGGAACTGTCCGGAGATTTCCAGGACATTCTGGCCGCAGGCGGCGCCATGGGCATGGACGTTTCAGGACTCAATATCCATTTGTAATTGACAAGGAAAAAGAAGTCCCTGTACAGGGGATAGGTATGCGGCAGACCTGGTGTGTCTGCCGATTTGTTGTATAATATCAGGAGGACACTGGCATGGCTGACAGGATAAATGTATGCAGGGATGGGGAGGCTATCTACGATATTGTACTGGCCCAATCCTTTGACGGTTTAAAGGAGGCAGTATCCTGCCTTCCTGTTAAGGAACACAAAATTTGCATCGTGACGGATTCCAATGTGGCGCCCCTTTATCTGGAGGAAGTGCGCTCCATTCTGTCCGGATGCTGCAAGGCTGTTTCGGTCTTTACCTTCCCGGCAGGGGAGGAGAATAAACATCTGGATACGGTGCGGAACCTGTATGAACACCTGATTCTGGAGCATTTTGACAGAAAGGACATGCTGGCTGCCCTGGGCGGCGGTGTGGTAGGTGATTTATGCGGTTTTGCAGCCGCCACTTACCTCAGGGGAATTGACTTTATTCAGATCCCGACCACCCTCCTTTCACAGGTGGATTCCAGCATCGGCGGTAAGACCGGCGTGGATTTTGATGCCTATAAAAACATGGTAGGCGCTTTTCATATGCCCAGGCTGGTTTATGCGAACCTGAGCACCCTTTTAACCCTTCCTGAGGAACAATTCTCCTCCGGCATGGGCGAGGTGGTGAAGCACGGCCTGATCAAGAACAAGGAGTATTACCAGTGGCTGAAGGATAACCGTGAGGGCATAGTTTCCAGGGAGCCGGCTCTGTGCCAGGCCATGGTTTACGAAAGCTGTATGATTAAAAAGCGTGTTGTGGAGCAGGATCCCACGGAGCAGGGGGAGAGAGCGCTTCTGAATTTCGGCCATACCCTGGGCCATGCGGTTGAGAAGCTGGAGAATTTCACCATGCACCACGGCCACTGCGTGGGACTGGGCTGTATTGCGGCAGCGCGCATATCCCAGCTCAGGGGCATGCTTACGGCGGAAGAGGCAGCGGATATCAGGAACACCTTTCTTTCCTTCGGAATTCCTGCCGCAGCGCCGGGCCTTGCCTGGGACCAGGTCCTTATGACCACCCAGAGTGATAAAAAGACGGAAGCCGGCGTCATCCGTTTTGTCCTGCTTAATTCCATTGGTCAGGCTTATGTGGACAAGACTGTCACGGCAGATGAGATGAAGGCCGGTTTTGATGTGATAGGAGGACAGGCATAATGACAAAACAGAAGCAATCCCTGATTATCAGCTTCCTGATTGGCTTCGCCATCCTGGCCGGCCTGGACCAGTGGACCAAGGGACTGGCCGTCCAATCCTTAAAGGGGCAGAAGCCTTTTGTTATCTGGAATGGTGTATTCGAGTTCTACTATTCGGAGAACAGGGGCGCTGCATTCGGGATGATGCAGGAGAAGCAGCTTTTCTTCTTTCTCATTGCAGTCCTTGTGCTGGGCGCAGTGGCCTATCTCATATGGAAGATGCCGCCGGAGGGCAGATACCGTCCCCTGGCTGTGTGCCTGATGATGATAAGCGCTGGCGCTGTGGGGAATATGATTGACCGTGTCAGCCAGGGATATGTGGTGGATTTCCTGTATTTTAAACTGATTAATTTCCCCATTTTCAATGTGGCTGACTGCTATGTCACGGTGGGCGCTGCCTGTCTTGTGTTTTTAATTATGTTTTATTACAAGGATGAGGACATGGCATGTTTCTCATTCAAAAAACATTAACAGACGTATCAGCAGCAACATTGCCGGACAAACCATGAATATAATCAGACAGGAGGACATATCCCTTTGAAACAGGAATTTTATCCCACGGATATGGAGGACCATGTGCGTATCGATAAATACCTTGCTGAAGCCTGCCCTGATTTAAGCCGCTCCTACATTCAGAAGCTCCTTAAATCAGGGCAGGTCCTGGTTAACGGCCAGGGCGTGAAGGCAAGCTATATTGTGGTGGAAGAGGACCGGATTGAGCTGGAGGTGCCGGAAGCCGTGGAGCCGGAGATTGATGCGGAGCCCATGGACCTGGACATCCTCTACGAGGACCAGGATGTCATCCTCATCAACAAACCCAAAGGCATGGTGGTGCACCCGGCAGCAGGACATTACAGCCATACCCTTGTAAACGGCCTTATGTACCATTGCAGGGACCAGCTGTCCGGCATCAGCGGAGTCATGCGTCCGGGTATTGTGCACCGAATCGATATGGATACCACAGGGGTCATCATTGCATGTAAGAATGATATGGCACACAGCTCCATTGCCGCCCAGCTCAAAGAGCATTCCATTACCCGCAGGTACCAGGCCATTGTACATGGCGTTATTGCGGAGGATGAGGGGACTGTGGACGCTCCCATTGGCCGCCATCCGGTGGAGCGCAAGAAAATGAGCATCAACTACCAGAACGGCAAGGATGCCGTAACCCATTACAGGGTCCTGAACCGGTTCAGGCAGTACACCCATGTGGAGTGCAGGCTGGAAACAGGCCGTACCCACCAGATTCGCGTCCATATGGCCAGCATACGCCATCCCCTGCTGGGGGACGCTGTGTACGGGCCTGCCAGGTGTCCCATAAGCGGACTCTGCGGCCAGACCCTTCATGCCGGCGTACTGGGGTTCATCCATCCCAGGACAGGAGAATACATGGAATTCACAGCACCCCTGCCGGAATACTTTGATAAACTCCTCCGTACATTGAACTGAACCAGGACGCAAAAGCGCGATAAAAACATACTTTAATGGAAAAGTTGTCACTTTTGTCGCAAAGCTTTATACTATTTTTTACTTTTTTATACATTTCTATATACTTTTCAGAATTTTTGAGTTATAATACTTAATAGATAAAATATGACTTATAACCTACAGGACAGACAGTGCAGAAAGGGGAATGTAGAATGACAAATAATCTTATTATCACCATTGGCAGGCAGTGTGGCAGCGGCGGCAAGATGATTGGCGAATTACTGGCAGAAAAGATGGGAGTTAAGTGCTACGACAAGGAATTGTTATCCATGGCTGCAAAACACAGCGGACTTTGCGAGGAGCTGTTTGAAAAACACGACGAACGGCCCACCAGCAGTTTCCTCTACTCACTGGTTATGGATTCCTATTCCATGGGCTATACGGCATCGGGATATTCCGATATGCCTATTAACCATAAGATATTCCTGGCACAGTTTGACACCATCAAAAAGCTGGCTGACGAGGCTTCCTGCGTTATGGTAGGACGGTGCGCGGATTACGCCCTGGAGGACTACCCCAATGTAGTCAGCGTATTCATCACGGCCAACGACGATGACAAGCTGAAACGCCTTCAGGACCTGTACAAAGTGGATGCGTCCAAGGCAAAGGACATCATGATTAAGACAGACAAACAGCGCGCCAGCTACTATAACTATTACTCCAACAAGAAGTGGAGCGATCCCCGCAGCTATGATTTGTGCCTCAACAGCAGCAGCACAGGACCGGAGGGCGCAGTGGACGTCATCCTGAATTTCGCAAAAGTGAAGCAGGAGTGGAGAAAACAGAAGTAGTTCCGGCGAAATGCATAGGGACAGGGCAGTATAAGTAACGAAAACAGCAGATGCGGCAACGCCGGCGGAAAGCCGGTATTGCCGCATCTGTTTTTTACGTCAATGTCACATTCTTATTGATGTCCAAAAGGATGTCCGGTAAAAGATGAGCCATAAAACTGTTACTCCACCGTAACGGATTTGGCCAGGTTTCGCGGCTGGTCCACATCCAGATGCTTGCCGATGGAAGCATAGTAGGCAATCAGCTGCAGGGCCACTGCAATGGGGAACACGGTGAAGCGGTCTTCCAAATCCGGAATCCGAAGTTCCATGTCAGCCACTCCGTCCTCCACCACAGACTGTTTCTTTGCCAGCAGGATAACGTAAGCGCCTCTGGCCTTTACCTCCCGGATATTGGAAATGGTCTTGGCAAAGACATGGTCCTGGGTGGCTATGGCGATCACAGGCACATTGTCGTAAATCAGGGCAATGGTTCCGTGCTTTAATTCACCGGCGGCATACGCCTCCGCGTGGATGTAGGAGATTTCCTTAAGCTTCAGGGCTCCCTCCAGGGAAAAGGCATAATCCAGGCCCCTTCCGATAAAAAAGGTGTCCCTCTCACGAATCAGGTGGCGCACAAAGGACTGAATAAATTCAGACTGTCCAATCATGATTTCCATGGCGGGTATGACGTCCATCAGGTCCTTCATGAATTCCCTGGCCTCATCGCGGCTGAATGCTCCCCGGACCAGAGCCATGCGGCAGCCAATCATGTAGAGGGCAGCCAGTTGGACGGAATATGCCTTTGTACTGGCAACCGCAATCTCCGGACCTGCATGGGTATATAATACGTAATCGCTTTCCCTGGCAATGGTGGATCCCTTTACATTGATAATGGAAAGCGTGGGAGAGCCAAGGCTTTTGGCCAGATTCATGGCGGCCAGCGTGTCAATGGTCTCCCCTGACTGAGAGATGACCATGACCAGGGTTTTGGAATCAATCAGCGGATCCTCATACCGGAATTCAGATGCAATGGACACAGTGACGGGTATCCGGAGCATTGGCTCCATCAGCGCTTTTGCCACCATTCCCGCATGCATGGCCGTACCGCAGGCAATGATGCGTACCTGGGTACACTCTGCGAATATGGAGTCCGGGATGCCGTCATCCCGGAAATCCGGCAGACGGTCCACCATCCTCGGAAGAATGGTATTCTTAAGGGCATCCGGCTGTTCGTGGATTTCCTTAAGCATGAAATGAGGGTATCCGTTCTTCATGGCCGCATCCATGTTCCAGCTGACCTCCAGTGTTTCCGGCTCCACGCGGTTAAAGTCCATATCATATACACGGACTTTGTATGGCGTCAGGCGCACGATGCAGCCTTCCGGGACCACGAAATACTCCCTGGTATAGGAAATCAGGGCAGTAAGATCTGAGGCTACAAGAGCTCCTGAGTGGGTGTGGGAAGCAACAAGGGGGCTTACCTTTCTTACGGCATATATCTCACCGGGACGATCCGCAAAAAGGATGCAGAAACCATAGGAGCCTCCCAGCATGCCTGTAAAAGCCGCGATTGCTTTCAGCGGATCCTGGCCGCATTCCCTGTAAGCAGAATCCAGCACAGCCGCGGCCACCTCACTGTCGGTCTGGGAGGCAAGACGGCCTTCCAGTTCATATTCCTGTGTAAGCTGGCGGTAATTCTCGATGATTCCGTTGTGAATCAGGGTTACCTGTCCGAAGCTGTGGGGATGCGCATTGGCGTCTGTCACACCTCCGTGGGTAGCCCAGCGGGTATGGCCGATTCCGCAGTGGGATATCTCGCCGGCTGATTTTACACATTCTCTTAGGGCGGCCACCTTTCCCACCTTTTTAATGGTCCTGACCAGGGAATCCTGATTGAAGTAAGCTATTCCGGCACTGTCATATCCTCTGTACTCCAGTCCCGCAAGTCCCTTTAACAATACATCCTTGGCCTCCAAGGGGCCTGTATATCCAATTATTCCACACATAATTTGTTCTGCCTTTCTTTGCTGGTTGCAGTTATTTTAACTGCGGTTGACGTTCCTGAAAAAGACAACAAAAAACCAAGCTGTCTTATACAGGCAGTTTTCAGCATACCATTTTTTAACCTTTTTTATCTGATTTCATTCATCCGGTCACGCTGGCTTTGTTTTGCAGTTACCCGCATATTTTCCAGTATGTAACACGCCCGGACAGCATGGGAGAGCACCCGCCGAATTTCTCGATTCTCTCTCCACCTCGTTAACCTTTCCACCGGCAGCAGACCTTCCTGCTGTTCACGTCCCCGGTAAAAGGTGCATGGCGCTTAGCTTTGCTATGAGTCTCCATCCCTCCTGTGATAGATTGTGAATATTATAGCTCACTCTATTTTATGCGTCAATCATAATTTGGGTGAGCAGTCCTGCCGGCCCCCTGCATAATCCCTGTTTTACGCGTTATTTTAAAGATTCTTTAAGACTTTTGTTCTATTCATTCTCCTGCCTGTGTGATATAATGGGGAACGGTGCAATTATATAATTTATGACTGACAACAGGACGCACAACATGAAAAAAGACGATTACATACTGCTGGTAAAAAAATATAAACGGCAGATTCTGCAGTGTTCAGCCCTGGCCGTGACAGTAATGTGCGCCTGCGGGATTTCCTATATGGCAGGACGATACAGCGGGAGACAGAAGGCACCCGCTGCTGCCGGCTCCGAGGGCGGAACTGAAGAAACCACCTCACAATACACAGACCTGCCTCCCGGCTCACCTTCCTTTCTCTTTCCGCCAGGCACGGCCTTCCGGGAAGCAACACCCTCCAATGTGGACATTATGGATTCCCAGGTGCTTAATCTGGCATATCTCTATGAGGACGGGGCAGACTCCACGGATCCGGCCGACAGCTATGCGGGCCGGCTCTATGATATGCTGGCCCTAAAGGATGCTTCATGGATATCGGGACTATATGACCTGTACAATTATACACCCCAGCAGCTCGCCTCCCTGTTGGGACTTCCGGATACAGCCGTCACTTCACCGTCCGGCATCATACCGGAGTTCCGCAACCTATCCGTGCGCTTTGTAAACAGCGGCTTACAGGAAACCGGAAGCACTTCCAACGCAAGGGAAATCATTTCCATCATCAATACCCTTCATTACTGCGGCGTGCTTAAAGATATGAAAACCATGGAGGACTGTGCGGACAAGCTGTGGAACGCCTCCCACAAGTACTCTGTGAGCATGGGTGATATTTATTACTGTGACGGCAGCTGCCTGTACGAAGCAACAGCCGGACAGCCAGCCGCAGACGAATCCGGTGCTAAAGGCGCCGGGGAGGCAGCGGCCATTGCCTCTGCCTCTGATACATCATACCCCGAATCCGCAACTTCTGATACAGCTCTGTCAGCCAACTCCCGGACATGTCCGGGCCATGTGGACTGCACGGTGCTGGCTGTGATCAAAGGCACTGCGGAGGCGGACAGCCTTTTCCGGGCAGCAGATTCCCTGGAGGCTGTAAAGACCTCCGGCTGGACTGGCTGGAATACCCACACCATGAACATGACAGGCGTTTTGCTGGCCCAGGACTGGTCTCAGGAATACGGACTTTATACAGTTGACTATCCGGTGAAAGGACTTTTAAACTCCCGGGAGATTGAACAATACATGGGGCTGGTTCCGGAAGACGCCAGCCAGCAGCGGAAGGATTTCGTGCGGTATGCCCTTACATCCGTAGGTAAGATTCCCTACTACTGGGGAGGCAAACCATCGGCACCTGGTTATACCGGCAACAGCTTCGGCTCTCTGACCGTACCGGATGAGGACGGCAGGATTTTAAAGGGACTGGACTGTTCGGGCTGGATAAACTGGGTATACTGGTCCGCCACGGGAAGAGGGCTGGGGGCCCAGAGCACCCGCACGCTTTTGGGCAGCGGTACGCCTGTGTCCAGGGATGAACTGCTGCCGGGGGATATCTGCATACGTTTCAATCCCATGGCGCATGTGGTGATATTCCTGGGTTGGACAGCAGAGGGGAATATGCTCTGTATCCAGGAGACCACGGGAAATTCCAATAATGTGGAAGTGGGAACCGTTACAAGTGACTGGGAGAGTTACCGGCGTATACTGGAATGATTTCGTATTAGGAACCAAATAGATAAAGAGGAGTATAATCATGAATAACAGAGAAAATGACGATGAACTGGAACGTATGAGGGCGCGTGCCAGAAGGGGCGGCGTCCGGCAGGGCGGCGGGGCATACCAGAGGCCTGCGCAGTCTGTCAGGGAGCGCAGAAGTACCAGGCAATCCTATGATGGCCGTGATGAGTATGACGAGGAGTACTATTACGGCGAGGAATACGGCGTGGAGGGGGACAGGCAGGTTGATTTCTCCATGGAGGATTATCTGGATGACGAACCTCCGGTGCCCTCCCGCCGTCTGAGGTCCTCCCATGGTTCGTCCGGTTCTGCAAGAGGGCGCCAGGCACAGTCCTCGGGAAGCAGGCAGGTACAGAGCGGGAAATCCCGCCAGGCGGGAAGCGCCGCCTCCAATCCGGACAGGGCCAGGGCGGCACAGACTGTTTCAAGGAATCAGAGACGCGCAGGAAACAGGCGGCAGGATACGATGGAAAGGGGCAGAGCATCCGCCGGATGGCAGCAGGGACAGATGACAAAACGACGTAAAAAAGGCAGATGGAAGGGGCTCCTTTTGCTCCTTCTGGCTGTATTCATAGGATATGGGGCATGGATGTTTCTTCACAGACCCACAGGATACTGGAATATAGCTGTATTTGGAGTGGACAGCAGGGATGGCAATACCAAGAACGCCCTGGCAGATGTTCAGATGATATGCAGCATTGACAGGTCCACGGGAGAAATCCGCCTTGTCAGCGTTTACAGGGATACCTACCTGAAAATCAATTCAGAGGGAAGCTATCATAAAATCAATGAAGCATACTTTAAAGGGGGACATAAACAGGCTGTGTCTGCCCTGGAGGAAAACCTGGATATCAAAATTGACGACTATGCCACCTTTAACTGGAAATCAGTGGCCGAGGCTATCAATATTCTGGGCGGCATAGACCTGGAAATCACGCCTGCGGAATTTAAGTATATCAATGGATTCATTACAGAGACCGTCAATTCAACCGGCATTGGTTCCTATCAGCTGGAACAGGCCGGGATGAACCATTTAGACGGCGTCCAGGCCGTGGCCTACAGCCGGCTGCGTCTCATGGATACGGATTTCCAGAGGACGGAGCGCCAGAGAAAGGTAGTGGAGCTTGCCCTGGCAAAAGCAAAGCAGGCTGATGTCTCAACGCTGACCTCACTGGCAGGCTACATGGTACAGGAGATTTCCACCAGCGTAGGAGTAGGCGATGTGCTGCCTCTGGCAAAGGATATTGGAAAATATCACATCGGGGAGACTGCCGGTTTCCCATTCTCAAGGCAGACCAAGAAAATCGGAAAAATGGACTGCGTGGTGCCCACCACCCTGGAAAGCAATGTAGTCCTTCTCCATCAGTTTCTGTACGGAGAGGAGACATCCTACAGCCCCTCTTCCTCTGTCAGGAAAATCAGCGCCCATATATCGGAAGAAACAGGTCTTTATGAGGAGGGCAAGGTGGCTCCTTCCGGAGGCGGTTCATCAGGAGGCGGTTCATCAGGAGGCGGTTCATCAGGCGGTAAGACGCCTGCCCAGAATGTGCCGGCGGAGACACCTCCGCCAGAAACAGCAGCGCCTGAGGAAACCACCCCGGAAAGTACAGAGGAGACGGAGGAGACCACCCAGGAGAGCACCGTGGAAACAGAGGAAACAGAAGAAGTGGGTCCGGGCGTCTCAGACAAACCCACAAAGGCTCCTGAAACAGAGAAACCTGACTCTGGTTCCGGCTCCGGTTCTGACAGCACAAGTCAGGGCCCGGGAAGCCAGGGCAACGGCCCTGGTCAGGCCCAGTCAGACGCGGACGAGGGCGGCCCTGGTATGTAAAGCGCGCCCCGGCATAGAAGTAAAAGAGCAAAGTCAAAAGGATGGCCTCAGGCATTATTTCAACGCCTGGGGCCATCCTTTTATATTGCCGTCCAATATAGCCCGGAACATGCAGTCCTTTATATGAGGATTGTCCTCCTGCAGCTTATGTATCAGATCCTTAATGTACTGCCGCTTTGTGTATCCGTCCATGGGGCATGGATTCTTGCATACAGGAAGCTGGTACTTATTGCAGAACCCTATCACATCTGCCTCTGCGACAAAAATCATGGGGCGGATGACGGTCAGGTCCATGCGATCCAGATAGGTATAGGGTGAGAAGGAGTGGAACCTTCCCTCATAGAACAATGACATCATCATAGTCTCTATCACATCATCCCTGTGATGGGCATAGGCAATCTTATTGCATCCCATCTCCTTGGCCATTTCATTGAGAGCGCCTTTTCGCATCTTGGCACACAGGGAACAGGGATTGGTTTCCTTGCGGATATCAAAGAGCACCGCGCCGATTTCCGTGCGGATGACTTCATATGGAATTTCAAATTCCCGGCACAAGGCCGCCACCGGCTCCAAATTCATGCTGCCCAGTCCCAAATCCACGGTAATGGCGCACAGCTCATATTTTTCAGGGTAGAACCTCCTCAGATGATGAAGGGCATGGAGCAGGGTTAAACTGTCCTTTCCTCCTGACACTCCTACGGCGATGCGGTCGCCGTCCTGAATCAGCCCGTATGTATCAAGAGCCTGGCGCGTCAGGCTCAAAAGACGTTGCAATTTCATGTGGGTTCCAACTAATCCTTTCTGGTCATTATTTGCCGGTTCAATGCCTCCGGTCTTTCGTCTTTGCTCTTTGCCGGAATGCTGCACGGCTTTTTCTATTCTACCTGTCCACACACCTGGTTGTCAAGAAAAGTTAATTATGTTAAAATGGAGGGAGAATAAATTAAGGGTGATGATGAAATGATAAGTTATAAATATATAGTGTCTGACAAGCAGGGGCTCCATGCTACCAATGCCATGAGTCTGAGCAGGGCAGCCGCAGAATATGAGAGCCGGATAACCCTTACAGGCACAAAGGGTACAGCGGACTGTAAGAATGTCCTTGCTCTCATGAGTTTGGGCGCGGGGCAGGGAGAAAGCCTGGAGCTTACGGTGGAAGGACCTGACGAGAGCCAGGCCTCCGGTTTCTTAAAGGGGCTCATGCGCACCATTTTATAAACACGCTCTGACAGGCGCCCATGATAAAATCAACCCGTTTCCTAGCTGTTAGGAAACGGATTTACCGTAAAATCCCCTCTTGACAGGCTATAGTTAATGTCAAAGAACTGCTCTGCAGTTCAAATTTGGAAAGAGGGGTTAATATTATGGCAAGATTAGGTATTTCTATTTATCCGGAGCATTCCACAGAAGAACAGGACATAGCGTATATGAGAAAGGCAGGTAAACTGGGTTATAAGAGGATTTTTACCTGTCTTTTAAGTATTGGTGAAAAGAGCAGGGAGGAAATCATCGGACAGTTTTGCCGCCTGGCTGACGAGGCTCATGCCTGCGGCATGGAAATCATTCCGGATGTCAGTCCTGCTGTATTTTCAAGGCTGGGAATCTCCTTTGAGGACCTGTCCGTGTTCCGTGAAATGCATGTGGACGGCATCCGGCTGGACGAGGGATTTGACGGCATGAAGGAAAGCCTTATGACCTATAATCCGCAGGGGCTGAAGGTGGAGCTGAATGCCAGCACCAAGCTTGTTTATGTGGAGAACATCATGGATCACCATCCGGACCGTGAGAAACTGATTACCTGCCATAACTTTTATCCGCAGGCATATACGGGACTGAGCCTGAAGCATTTTAACAGGTGCAATGACAAGATGAAATCACTGGGCCTAAGGGTGGCTGCGTTTGTATCCAGCAATGCGCCCGGAGCTTACGGGCCATGGCCTTTAAACGAAGGGCTCTGTACCCTGGAAATGCACCGCGGCCTTCCTCTGGATTTCCAGGTACGCCATATGTTTGCCACCGGCATGATAGATGATGTGCTGATTGCCAATGCCTATGCCACGGACGAGGAGCTCAATGCCTGCGCGGCCGTCAATCCCAGCATCCTTACCTTCGGCATTGAACTGGAAAAGGAGCTGACGGACACCGAGCGGCAGATCCTGGACTATGAGCCTAAGCATGTGGTGAGAGGGGATATAAGCGAATACATGATCCGATCCACCTGGCCCAGGGTGACATTTGCGGATCAGTCCATTCCGGCTGCCAACACCAGGGACTTAAAGCAGGGCGATGTGGTCATTCTCAATGATGGTTACCTGAAATATAAAGGGGAGCTCCACATCGTCACAAAGGATATGCCCAATGACGGCCGCAAAAATGTGATTGGCCATCTTCCGGAATATGAACATGTGCTGTTAGACTATATCGAGCCATGGAAGGTGTTCGCATTCCGTATTGTATAAGACTGTAAGAGAGGAAGTTTAACCATGCAGAATAAAAGACAGGAGCAGCTGCTTGCCATATTATCAGAGCGGGGAGACTGGATGACCAGCCGGCAGCTGGCCGGCCTTCTGCAGGTGTCGGACCGGACCATCCGATCCGATGTGGAGGCCATCAATAAGCACACGGACCCGCCGCCTATCGAGTCCAATGTGCGTCAGGGATACAGGCTGTGCGGGGACGCGCGGCCTGCCTTGGCGTCCGGGGCAAAGACAAGGGAGGCAGACATTCCCCAGACTCCCGGAGCCCGCTGTGCATACATGATACAAAAACTGCTTTTTGAGGTAAAGGAGCTGAACCTTACCATGCTCCAGAGCCAGATCTATGTCAGCGGTTATTCTATTGACAATGATTTAAAGCGTATACGCAAGATGCTGGAGCCTTACGGCGGCCTTAAGCTGGTGCGGAATAAGGAATGCATTTCCTTAAAGGGAGACGAGGCCAGCAAGCGTCGTTTCTACCGGGATTTACTGGTGGCTGAGGTGCAGGAGAACTTCCTTAACCTGAACACCCTGGCTCATCTCTACAGAAGCTTTAACCTGATTGAGGTCAAGGATATTTTTGTGGATGTACTGGAAGAATATGACTATTCCATCCATGAGTCCATGTTTCCCATGCTGATTCTCCACGCTGGGACCAGCATTGAACGGATGAACTGCGCCAATTACATCAATATGGAGGAGGGGATGCAGGGGCTGGAGGAAACCATCGAGTACCAGATATCCCAGACCTTCTTTGAACGCATTTCCAAGCGGCTGCACATAACGGTCCACGACGGCGAGGTGGGCATGTTTGCCCTGGTAATCATGGGCAGACGGGCTTCCAATTACACCAGCGATTTTGTCAATTACAATGGAAAGTGGATGAATACCAAGAAGCTGGTAGCGGAAGCCCTGGAACAGGTCTATGCTCTGTTCGGCCTGGATTTCAGGCAGGACGCCGACCTGATGGCGGGGCTTAAGATGCATTTTCACGGACTCATCGAACGTGTTAAGAACCAGGTGCGGATGGAGGATGTGTTTGTGGAGGAAATCAAGCGCAAATATCCCCTTGTTTTTGAAATGGGAATCTATGTGCTGGAGTTTCTGGAACAGAGACTGGGACGGCCCATATCAGATGTGGAAAGCTGTTATATTGCCCTTCACCTGGGAGCTGCCAGTGAACGCATGAATTCCATCAGAAAATACAGGGCTGTGATGATTCTGCCTCATAACCAGTCCTTCTCCGACATGTGTGTGAAAAAGATATCCGACATGTTTCGTGAACGGATGGAGGTGGTAAAGGTATTCGGCTGGTTTGAGGAGGACGAGGTGTCGGCCCTGGACCCGGATTTGCTTCTCAGCACCTTTCCCCTGGAGCACGGACTGGATGTGGAGACAGTCTCCATCAACCTGTTTGTGGACTCGGAAACAGAGTCAAAAATCCTCCAGGCCATCAACCGCCTGGACAAAAAGGGGTTCCGGCTGGAATTCACATCCCATATCGGAAACCTGATACGAAAGGAGCACTACCACTCCCAGGTAGACATGGACCAGCCCGGAGAAATCATCCGCATGCTGTGCGCGGGCCTGGAAAAGGAGGGCATCGTGGAGCCGGAATTCACGAAAGTGGTCTTAAAAAGAGAGCAGATGTCGCCCACTTCCTTTGTGAACACCTTTGCCATTCCCCATGCCTTTGGCGCCTTTGCCAGAAATTCCACCATTGCTGTGGCCCAGCTTAAGAATCCGGTGAAATGGGGAGCCTTTGAGGTACGTCTGGTCATGCTTTTTGCCATCAACGAAGGGGATGCCAGAATGATTAAAATTTTCTTTGACTGGGTATCCAACGTGGCAAACCAGCCGGAGGAGCTGGCAAAATTAGTGGCTCCATGCAGCTATGAGGAATTTATTGACAGAATAATGGGTTGAATTTCCTAGCAGCTAGGAAATGCTTTTAAGGAAAAAAGTGAATAACTGCCTTATAATTAAGGCAACTTAATAAGAAATGCAGCAAACAGAATGGTTTTGTTGCATTTTCTCGTTTCAAAGACAGTAAGGAGGCAGCAAAAATGGTAGAGGGATTAGAAATGATTTGCTTCAGGATTATCTCCAATGTAGGAGGAGCGCGTTCCAGCTACATCGAAGCAATCCAGAAAGCAAAGCAGGGCGACTTTGAAGGCGCCAGGGAATGTATAAGGGCCGGCCAGGAGATGTTCCTGGCTGGACATGAGGCCCATTTTGAACTGATTCAGAAGGAAGCACAGGGAGAGCAGGTAGGCGGTTCCATGATTCTGGTTCATGCGGAAGACCAGCTCATGAGCGCGGAAGGCTTTAAAATCATCGCTGAAGAGATGCTTGCCAGCTACGAGCGAATCGCTGAACTGGAGAAAAGGCTGGAAAACCGGTAAGGACGGACGCCGTGTTTTACCCGCCGATATAAAACAGGAGCAATAAAAGGAGACTATATAGATATCAAGGAGGATTTAATCATGAAACGAGTATATTTATTTTGCAGCGCGGGAATGTCCACCAGCATGCTGGCAAGCAAGATGCAGGGCATAGCCAATTCCCATGACCTTCCCATCGAAGTGGAGGCTTTCCCGGACGGAAAGATTGGCCAGATTATTGACGAGAAGCATCCGGATGTGATTCTCTTAGGCCCCCAGGTCAAATACCGCTACGGCGAGATCGTTGAAAAGTACGGCGACAAGGGTATCCCGATTCAGGTCATCGATCAGACGGATTACGGTATGATGAACGGCGAGAAGGTGCTGAAATCAGCCATCAAGCTCATGAAATCAGCAAAATAACAGTCCGGCCCGGCATCGCAGCCGGCCCGCGTTAAAACAATCATAGTTGAAATGGGGGAACATGAATCATGCTAAACAAGTTAGAATCCGTACTCATGCCATTGGCAGAGAAAATCGGAAAGAATAAATATCTCATTGCCATCCGCGACGGCTTCCTGCTGTCCATGCCGCTGTTAATCGTAGGGTCCTTTTTCCTGCTGATTGCCAACTTCCCGATACCGGGATGGACGGATTTCTGGGCCCGGTTTTTCGGGGACAACTGGGCATCCTATTTTTCAAAGCCCACTGATGCCACCTTCTCCATCATGGCGGTGCTGGCCGTCATAGGCATTGGCTATTCCTTCGCGGAGCAGATGAACGTTGATAAGCTTTTCGGCGCTGCCATTGCCCTGGTGAGCTGGTTCCTCATTATGCCCTATGAGATTCTTGTGGACGGCGGTTCCAGCGTCACCGGAATTCCGTTAAACTGGGTGGGATCCAAGGGTATCTTCGTGGGAATCATCGTGGCCTTTCTGTCAGTCCACATCTATGCGTGGGTAAATAAAAAGGGCTGGGTCATCAAAATGCCCGACGGCGTTCCTCCTACGGTAGCAAAGTCATTCTCGGCCCTGATTCCGGCAGGTATATCCATACTGGTATTCTTTATCATGAATATCGTGTTTGCAATGACACCTTATAAAAATGCATTTAACTTTATCTTTACTATTTTGCAGACACCGCTTTTAAGGCTGGGCAATACGCTTCCGGCCATGGTAATCGCCTATATATTCCTTCACCTCTTCTGGTTCTTTGGAGTGAACGGCGGTTCCGTGGTAGGCGCTGTGTTCAATCCCATCCTACAGACTCTGTCTGCCGACAACCTGGCTGCATTCCAGGCGGGCCAGGCATTGCCCAACATCATTTCCCAGCAGTTCCAGGATTTGTTCGCAACCTTCGGCGGATGCGGTTCCACACTGTCACTGCTCATCGCAATGCTTTTGTTCTGCCATTCCAAGCGTATCAAGGAATTAGGCAAACTGGCCTTAATCCCGGGCGTGTTCGGCATCAACGAGCCCATCGTGTTCGGCCTTCCCATTGTGCTGAACCCAATGATTCTCATTCCTTTCATGCTGGTGCCGACCATAAACATCGTGATTTCATATTTCTGCATGAGCATTGGTCTGGTTCCCATCTGTACGGGCGTTGCCATTCCATGGACCATGCCTGTGGTGCTGTCCGGATTCCTGGCAACAGGATGGCAGGGAGCCGTACTGCAGCTGCTGCTGCTTATACTGGGAGTATTTATCTACATGCCGTTCATCAAGATGATGGATAAGCAGTACCTGGAAGATGAGGCCAAGGCCTCCGAGAAATCAGATGACGATGACTTTGACTTTGATGACCTTTCCTTTGACGACCTGTAGGACGGCTGCCCTTGACGGCCCGGCCTTCCTTTGACAGTCCCAATGGGGATACAATAATATGAGGTGATGATAATGAAAATTATTATGATATACGACCAGATTCAGTCCGGTCTCGGAACAAAAGATGACACAATGGTTCCCCTTACAGGCAAAAGAGAGCCCATCGGTCCCGCGGTCATGATGGAGCCCTTCTTAAAGCAGGTGGACGGCCATGTGACAGCCTGCCTGTGCTGCGGCAACGGAACCTTCCTGGCTGACCCGGAGGAGGTCAGCCGCAAGCTCTGCGCCATGGTAAACAAGCTGCAGCCGGATGTGGTCATGTGCGGTCCTGCCTTTAATTTCGCTGACTATGCGGGTATGTGCGCCAAGGTGGCATGCGACATCAACGCCACCACAAAGGCAAAGGCATTTGCAGCCATGTCCGCTGAGAACGAAGATACCATAGCTGCCTACAAGGACAAGGTGGCCATTGTGAAAACTCCGAAAAAGGGCGGCATGGGACTGAATGACGCGCTTAAGAACATGTGCACGTTGGCAAAGGCACTGGCTGACGGCAGCGATACGGCGGAACTGGAACATAAATTCTGTTTCAAATAGAGGAGGATATACAGGATGTGGGGTATGATTGCAACCTGGCGCATGGCAGTGGAGGGAATCACAAAGGGCGCCCAAATGCTGAAAAACGGCGGTGACGCAGGTGATGCCATCGAGTCTGCCATCCGGGAAGTGGAGGATTTTCCTTACTATAAATCCGTTGGTTACGGCGGACTTCCCAACGAGGAGATGGAAGTGGAAATGGACGCTGCCTTTATGGACGGCAATACCCTGGACATAGGCGCTGTTGCGGCCATCAGGGACTTTGCCAATCCGGTGTCCATTGCCAGGCGCTTGAGCCATGAAAAGGTCAACAGCCTGCTGGTGGCGGAGGGCGCTGAAAAATTCGCCCATAAGGAAGGATTTGAGCGCAAAAATATGCTGACAGACCGGGCAAAGGCCCATTACAGAAAACGCATAAAGGAGATGTCCGCCCAGGCCGCCTCCCAGAAGCTTAAGCCTTATTCCGGCCACGATACCGTGGGCATGGCCTGCCTGGACATGACCGGCAAAATGACAGCCGCTACCTCCACCAGCGGACTCTTTATGAAGAAGAAGGGAAGGGTAGGGGACTCGCCCATATCCGGCTCCGGGTTCTATGCTGACAGCAAAAAGGGCGCTGCCAGCGCCACCGGCCTGGGTGAGGACCTGATGAAGGGCTGCATTTCCTATGAAATCGTTCGCCTCATGGGAGAGGGTATGCATCCACAGGAAGCCTGTGAGACCGCAGTGTCCCGCCTGGACGCGGAGCTTAGGGAGCGCAGGGGCGAGGCAGGTGATTTATCCCTTATAGCCATGAACCCAAAGGGCGAGTGGGGCGTGGCCACCAACATAGAGGGATTTTCCTTTGCCGTTGTCACGGAGGCCCTGGAGCCAACCGTGTATCTGGTGACCCGCCAGGAGAACGGCCGCTGTACCTACGAAAAGGCATCGGATGAGTGGATGGAAAACTATATGAAGACGCGCATGGCGCCCATTGAGGAATAGGAATATGGATGAGCAGAATCAGATAGACAGAAAGCTTCTGGACTATATCGACGAAAACCGGGACCGGCTGGTTGAACATGTCCGTCAGATGGTGCGCATTGACAGCGTGGAAAGGGAGGCCCGGGATGGGGCTCCCTTTGGCCCCGGTGTAAAGGAATCCCTGGACCTGGCCCTCTCCATCAGCAGGGAGATGGGCTTTGAAACCGTTAATCTGGACGGATACATCGGATATGCATTCCATGGCAGGGGAGAAGACTATGTCTGCGCCATGGGGCATGTGGACGTTGTGCCGGCGGGCGAGGGCTGGAGAGAGCCGCCCTTTGGCGGCCATATGGAAGACGGCGTCATATACGGCAGGGGAGTATTGGACAATAAAGGGCCTGTCATGGCCTGCCTGTACGGACTGGCCGCCGTCAAATCGCTGGGGCTAACCCTCAGGCATCCGGTGCGCATTATCTTCGGATGTGACGAAGAAACGGGATTCGAGGACCTCAGGTACTATCTGTCAAAAGAAAATCCTCCTGTATACGGATTTACGCCGGACTGCAAATATCCTGTGGTATACAGTGAGCGGGGAAGGGCAGTGGTGCGTATCATCGGCACAAGGGAATGCCTGGGTACATTTTTCGACTTTGTAAACAAATATTTTATCGGCGCCGGAAACACAGGCGACCGATTAGGTATTGACTACTACCATGAAGAATATGGTATGATGGAGATGCGCGGTTACAGACTGGGATTAGAGCCTGGCGGGAACACCGGCCATGGGAACTACACGGACACGGAAAACCTGGTATCCTTTGACGCCACCTTAAGCTACCCAGGCGGCATTGTCATCCAGGATATCATGAAGCCCATAACGGAAAAGGCAGAGGGCTGCGGCCTGAAGGCAAAGCTGGTGCAAAACTATGATCCGGTGGTTTTTGCCAAGGATTCGCCCATGGTAAAAGCCATGCAGGACAGCTATGAGCGGGTCACCGGCATGGACGGGACTCCCGTGACCACCACCGGCGGCACCTATGCCAAGGCCATGCCCGGAATCGTCCCATTTGGTCCCAGTTTTCCGGGCCAAAAGGGAATCAGCCACAATCCAAATGAGTGGATGACCGTGGACGACCTGGTAACCAACGCAAAAATATATGCACTGGCCCTGTACCGTCTCGCACAGCTTTAGGCCCTTGAGCGGCACTGGAATGACGTACAGGAAGAAGGAGAGGTTTTTATATGTTGGAGATATGCTGCGGCAGCTATTACGATGCCCTGCAGGCCGCGTCCGGAGGAGCCGGACGGATTGAACTGAACTGTGCCCTGCACTTGGGCGGGCTTACGCCCTCCCTGGCATCCCTGGAACTTGTGAAGGAACACTGCAATGTGAAAGTGATTGCCATGGTCCGGCCCAGAGGCGGCGGATTCTGTTACAGTGAAGAGGATTTCAATGTTATGCTCAGGGAATGCGAACATCTGGTCCGCCACGGAGCGGACGGCATTGCATTCGGCTGTCTGAGGGAGGACGCCTCCATTGACAGGGAACGGAATGCCCGGATGATTTCCATTATCCACAGCCATGGAAAGGAAGCCGTATTCCACCGGGCCTTTGACTGCACCTCCAACCCCTATGAATCCATAGAGACTCTGATTGAGCTGGGAGCTGACCGTCTTCTGACCAGCGGTCTGAAACCAAAGGCAGTGGAAGGAAAGGCTTTGTTGGGAGCCCTTCAGTCAGCTTACGGAAACAGTATTGAAATCCTTGCCGGAAGCGGCATCAATGCCTCCAATGCCAGAATGCTCATGGAAGAAACCGGAATAAGGCAGGTTCACAGCTCCTGCAAGGACTGGATGACGGACTCCACCACCACATCCAATGGAGTGACCTACGGCTTTGCAGAACCTCCTCATGCAAACTGCTATGACGTGGTGTCAGAGACACTGGTCCGCCAGCTCTTAGACAGCCTTGGGGAGTTGGGGAGATAGGACCATGATAGCAAAATACAAAAAGAACATACTGGTGAGAAGGCTCATAACTATCCTGGCAGTAGTGGCGTCGGCCCTGCTGCAGACCTATGTGATTCAGGCATTCATACGGCCGGCCAACCTTCTGTCCAGCGGATTTACTGGTGTGGCCATCCTCATTGACAGGATTGCCTCCCTCTACGGGCACAATATTTCCACCTCCCTGGGAATGCTGGTCCTCAATATACCGGTGGCCGTTCTCTGCAGCCGGAGCATCAGCATGCGTTTTACCTTTTATTCCATGCTGCAGGTGTTCCTGGCCAGCTTCTTTCTCAAAATATGCAGCTTTGAACCTCTGTTCAACGATGTGCTTCTGGATGTGGTCTTCGGCGGTTTCCTGTACGGACTGTCCATTGCCATTGCCTTAAGGGGAAACGCCTCCACAGGCGGCACGGACTTCATTGCTCTGTATGTTTCCAATAAGGCAGGACGGACCATATGGGAATATGTGTTTGCAGGCAACTGCGTGATTCTCTGCATCTTCGGATACATGTTCGGATGGCTGTATGCGGGATATTCCATCCTGTTCCAGTTCGTATCCACCAAAGCCATCTCTGCCTTTCATCACAGATATGAACGGGTTACGCTGCAGATTACCACCACTAAGGCACAGGACATCATAAACCAGTATGTAAAACAATACAGACACGGCATATCCTGTGTGGACGCGGTGGGCGGTTACAGTCATAAGAAGATGTATCTGCTTCACACCGTGGTATCCTCCTATGAGGTGAACGACATTGTGCATCTCATGCGGGAACAGGATCCTCATGTCATTGTCAATATGATTAAAACGGAAAACTTTTACGGCGGATTTTATCAGGCGCCCATTGAATAATGCTGCCGCGCGGCAGATTGATAGGGCCGGAAAGGTATCACTGATTTACATAAAATTTTTATGTAAATATTTTTGCAAAGATTTTACAAAATATGCCTCTCAGAATTTACAGAGATTTTATATAATGAAATCACAATATGAAATTCAGGAGGCGTGCGGTATGAAATCATTTAAAATCATAAAGGAATATTGGCGTCTGGCAATTCTCGGACTGGCCTATACAGCCGTGTTCGCCGCCGCCATCACAATCATAATCAGATAGTCAAAAGCAGCCGGCTGAATCGCAGCCGGCTGCTTTTTTCCGAATCCTGTTCCGTTTATACCGCAAATTTCGCAAGTCTGTTTTTTATATCCCTGTTGGCGTCTACCATACAGCTGCCATACTTAATATCTGCATCACAGTCATAATGGCTCAGTGTATTCACAAAATCTACCACCTGTTCCGGCTGTTCAAACTTAACTAACATACTTGTCATAATCTTACACTCCTTTGCATATCACCGGCTTCTGTTTCCCGCCGGACTTGTCATATGGTGTTGTTATAAGTATAGGAGCCCTGCATGGATTTTTCCATGGTAAGATCTTTGGATTTCCTGTAATATTTCACGTTTTTCGCCTGATTTAAGGAAGATCAGGAAATAAAATGTTAAATCCGTATCCCGTCAACCGGCAGCACCATGATTACAGCCAGATATATGCACGGACTGCAACCGCTCCCATCATAACTAAAAACATGATTCCCAAACCAGCCATGTCACTCCACAACTCTTTCTTCATATCAATACGCCTCCTTCATATGCCTTATCACTTCTTTGGATGACATTATAGCGGCACCATAGGGTTTAAAGATTCCATATCCAAATCATGGGCTATATATAAAGATTCCATGAGGAAATGTTTAAATCATTGACAGAGACTGCAAATGCCAAAATGTGAAAAAAATGTGAATTTAGCACTCAACCCTTGACTTTGCTAATAATACGTGTTATATTACACATAGAACAAAGGAGGAGGAAAGAAAAAGATGAAATGAGATGTATTTCATAAATTCCTTTCCATCCGGTTCCAGTACAATCTATAACAGCCTCATAGATTATTAAATAAAGGAGAGATGACATATGTTGATGCCTAGTATTTTTGGAGAAAACTTATTGGATGACTTTTTTGATTACTCATTCGGCAGCCACAAGACATTCGATATGATGAATACCGATATCAAGGATACTGAAAATGGCTATGAGATAACCATGAACATGCCCGGTGTCAAAAAAGAAGATGTAAAGGCAGAGCTCAAGGACGGATATCTGACCATACAGGCCACAACAGATTCCAGCAAGGATGAGAAGGATTCCAACGGAACCTACATCCGCAGAGAGCGTTATACCGGTTCCTGCAGCAGAAGCTTCTATGTAGGTGACGCAGTGACCCGGGAGGACATCAAGGCTAAATTTGAGGACGGCACCCTGAAGATGCTGGTTCCCAAGAAAGAAGCAAAACCGGCCGTGGAGGAGAAAAAGTATATTGCAATCGAAGGTTAACATGATAGGTGACAGACCGAAACATACATGGCTCCCGGAAACAGTTTTGGGAGCCGCACAGAAAACAAAGGAGGAATGATGTATGTTAATGCCCAGTATTTTTGGTGAAAACATGTTTGATGAATTTTTCAGGGATCCATTTTTTGACGACAGAGATATGAAAAAGCTGGAGAAAAAAATATATGGACGCAGAGGCAAAAACCTGATGAAAACCGACATCCGTGAAACAGATACAGAATATGAGCTGGAAATGGATTTGCCGGGATTTAAGAAGGACGAAATCAAGGTATCCCTCAAGGACGGATATCTGACCATCTGCGCTGCCAAAGGCTTGGATAAGGATGAGCAGGAGAAGAACAGCGGCAGATATATCCGCCAGGAGCGTTATGACGGCAACTGTGAGAGAAGCTTCTATGTGGGCGGGGACGTGACTGACGAGGATATAAAGGGTGAATTCAAACACGGCATCCTGAGACTGTCCATTCCCAAGAAGGATGCAAAGTCACTGGCAGAGGAGAAGAAGTATATATCCATTGAGGGATAACCCTGACATAACAAAACAGAACCCCGCAGTTCCGGTGATTGTGGCATCACATCATTGGGGCCGCGGGGCTCCTTTTTTATGTCCGGTATTTTCTTCATTCTCCTGATTATGTGCAGTTTGCGGGCATAAAGCCCGGCAGCAAAAGCAGAGTCATCGATATTAGGAATTTTGCAAGGGAAAATTAAGAGTTATCTTCCCGCACTTATTGTATACTTTTAGTATAAACTGGAACAGCACAGGGAAAGGATGATATATGGGATAATGCAACAGGAAAATGGGACGGGCCGGAAACCATTAGGTATATGTCACAAAAAAACTGGATGGAGACAGAAAGCATTTCCCGGCTTTGCATTTCCCGCCTATCCGTGGATACGGTGAATGTACAATTAAAAAACCGAAATCACTTTTATACCACGTCCGATCGGATGATGGACCAGTTATTTACAGATATGTCCGGCAGGAACTGGACCCTTCTTCCAGGTCAGGTACCGCCGACAGGCCCTCCTGATGCAGTACTGTCTGTTTACAGGATGGAAGGCGGGGACGTATTTCTATCATGCTATCAAAAGGAAGAGACAGCAGTCATCTGGACAGCTCCTTTTGTCTATAATATTGCCAACGATATGAGAAGTCCTTGGAAGCGGTGATTCAGGCCATTGGAGACATCCCATTCTGATGAATTGATGCTGTATTTATGCCCATGTCTTTGATATAATGGAATAAATCTGCTTATACTGACAGTGATTCACACCTAACGAGGAGGAGACAAGAACATGCTTTTAGTGGCTAAAAGAGACGGGGAAACCGTGGAATTCCAATTGGATAAGATAACGATGGCTATCAAGAAGGCCTTTAAAGCAACAGGTAAATCATACACGGCTGATATTATTGAGCTATTGTCGCTCCGGGTCACCTCTGATTTCCAGGAGAAGATAAAAGACAGCCGGATTAGCGTGGAGGATATTCAGGACAGCGTGGAAAAGGTTCTGGAGGAATCCGGATACACTGATGTGGCCAAGGCATACATACTGTACCGGAAACAGAGAGAGAAAATCAGGAATTTAGATAAGACCATCCTTGACTATAAGGATGTGGTGGATAACTACGTAAAGGTGGAGGACTGGCGCGTCAAGGAAAATTCCACCATCACATATTCTGTTGGCGGGCTGATTCTGAACAATTCCGGCGCAGTGACTGCCAATTACTGGCTTACGGAAGTGTATGACAGGGAGATTTCCGATGCCCATGTAAACGGGGACATCCATATCCACGATTTGTCCATGCTGACCAGCTACAGCTGCGGATGGTCCCTCAGGAAGCTTCTGCTGGACGGCCTGGGCGGCATTACCGGGAAAATTACCGCATCCCCGGCCAGGCACCTGGCCACCCTCTGCAACCAGATGGTAAACTTTCTGGGAATCATGCAGAATGAGTGGGCTGCCTCCCAGTCATTTTCGTCCTTTGACACCTACCTGGCTCCCTTTGTGAAGGCGGATAACCTGTCCTACGATAAGGTCAAGAAATGCATGGAGGCGTTTGTCTTTGGAGTCAACACCCCCAGCCGCTGGGGTACCCAGGCCCCATTTTCCCACATTTTCATGGACCTGAAGGTGCCAGGGGATATGGCTGATGAAAAGGCCATTGTGGGCGGCAGGAGAATGGAATTTACATACGGGGACTGCCAGAAGGAAATGGACATGGTGAACCGGGCGTTCCTGGAAACCATGCTGGAAGGCGATGCCAATGGCCTGGGATTCCAGTATCCCATTCCGGCTTATGGGATAGGACCGGATTATGACTGGTCGGATACGGAACAAAACCGGTTATTGTTTTCCCTGGCATCCCATTACGGCACCCCGTATTTCGTCAATTACATGGGAAACGGCATGAAACCGGAAGATGTAAGGACTTCTTATGAAGGAATCCGGCCGGACTTCCGTGTGCTGCGGAAAAAATCAGGCGGCTTTTTCGGGTACGGAGAGCATACGGGTTCCGTGGGCGTGGTCACGGTCAATCTTCCCAGGATTGCGTACCAGTCAAAGAACGAAAAGGAGTTTTTTGCCCGGCTGGACCAGATGATGGACCTGGCTGCCCGTTCCCTGAGCATTAAGCGGAAGGTGATCTCCACCCTGTTAAAAAATGGACTTTATCCCTATACGGCCTGTTACCTCACTGATTTTGACAATCACTTTTCATCCATCGGCGTCATCGGCATGAATGAAGCAGGACTCAATGCACCGTGGCTGAAGGCCGGCCTGGAATCCGAAGAGACAGAGAAGTTCGCTGTCTCTGTCCTGAACCATATGCGTGAAAAGCTGATTGGATACCAGATGGAGTACGGTAATCTCTACGGCCTGGAAGCAACGCCCGCAGAATCAGCTACCTTCCGTTTCGCCAGACTGGACCGGGAGCATTTCTCCGGGATCCGGACAGCCGGTCATGATGGGGACAAGCCTTATTATACAAACAGCACCAAGCTGCCCGCAGATTATGACGGTACATTGCGGGATGCGCTCATAAACCAGGATTCCCTGCAGCCGCTTTATACCACAGGCACTGTATTCCATGTGTACATGGAGCAGGAACTGGAGGACTGGAAACAGGCAAGGGACCTGCTCTGGGGAATGATTACAGAGCACCATATTCCCTGTTTCACACTGTCTCCCGTTTACACCATCTGCCAGACCTGCGGCTACCTGCCCGGCAGGCAGGAGACTTGTCCGAAATGCAAAGGAGCTGCGGATGTTTACAGCAGGATTGCGGGCTATTACAGGCCGGTCCATGACTGGAACGACGGCAAGGCACAGGAGTTTAAAAACAGGATTATGTTCCATTTGCATGATGACAGGAGAGACAGCGAATAAACATGGATGTTTATGTGGCAAATGCGTTCAGCAAAGATAACAAGGGCGGAAATAAGGCGGGAGTGGTCTTGCAGCAGGCCTGCCTGAATGAAGCAGAAAAAACAAAAACAGCCTTTCTGCTGGGGTATTCAGAGACAGCCTTTGTCTTTGACTCAGAGCTGGCTGATTTTAAATTAGAATACTTTACCTCTGCAGGGGAAGTACCTCTGTGCGGTCATGCCACAATCGGGACTTTTACTGTGATGCGGCATTTAGGGATGCTCAAAAAACCGGAGTACACCATTGAGACAAAATCCGGTATATTGAGAATACGTGCGGATGAAAGCGGCCTGATTTTCATGGAGCAGAATATCCCGAAATTCTACGAAAGGCTGGATAAGGGGGATGTGCAGGCATGCTTTGATTCAGACGTCATCACCGATACCTTACCTGTGCAAATCGTATCCACAGGTTTAAGGGATATCCTGGTTCCGGTAAGGGAGCCTGAGATTCTGGGCAGGATGACGCCAGATTTTGCCGCCATCACCAGGCTGAGCCGGAAGAAAAAATGCATCGGCATCCATGCGTTTTCCCCTGCAAAAGAGAGGGGATTGGCCGCCATATGCAGGAATTTCGCCCCGCTTTACGGCATAGATGAGGAATCCGCCACCGGCACCTCCAATTGTGCGCTGGCCTGCTATTTATACGAGTACGCATCCAGGCAAGATCAGTATATCTTTGAACAGGGACATAATCTTAACAGCATTTCCAGAATATACGTTAATCTGGACACCGAAGATAATACGATTACGGGGGTATGGGCGGGAGGATACGGGTATTTGTCCTGTGTGAGAAGTGTTGCGGTTTAACCATCCATCTTCCCAGCTATACCAGACAGATTTCACTCCATGGATATTGAGAAGGATTACAATAATATAGAAATCCTGCCCTCTGAGGATGGACGGTATTATCTGGAGTACCGTCTGTATACATATGGCTCTGAGCCGCAGTATCATGTCAGCCAGGATACCCTGACCTTCCGTTGTATCCAGAATCCCCAAACCCAGATGAATGTGGCGGGTTTCATGGTATGTAACACAAACGGCACCCGAGAGCAGGGCGTTGTGAGAGTCTACGTGCCAAATCACATCATCCTATGGAAACGTAAACCTGACAGGACGGAATATAAATGCTTCTGCGTCTGACGGAGATACGGCCCTTTCCTTTACAGCAGGAAAATAAGTTGTTGGTCCATGAAGTATATGATACAATCTGTTTATGAATGACAGAAAATGACAGGAAGGTAATTGACAGATTATGATAAACAGAGAAGACATGCTGGAGCTTACAAGACGGATGACCCTTTCCCGCACCTCCTTTACCAGGATTGCGGGATGTTATGTGGACAGGGACGGGGATTTTGACGGAAGTTTTAATATTAATTTTCTGAAATTATCAGCATCAGAACGGACAAAGAAACTGAAACTGGCTAAGGAAATCCCCTTTGCAGCCACAAATGTAAACCTGAGAAAATACGAATATACTCAAAGCGCACGGAAGCCGGGAAGTATGTGGCAGCTGCTCATGGCCATGAACGAATGCGGCCTGAAAAATGATGCCCTGATGGATACCTTTTATGATGTTGTCATGGAGCATTACCGTGCGGACAGGGAGTATGCCATCCTTGTGTTCCATGACCGTTATGATATCCCGGCAAAAGGTTCTGACAGGGAACGCCAGTGGGAATCAGAGGAAGTATTTGAATATATGATTTGCGCCGTCTGCCCCCTGAGCGGAAAGTATGAGCCGGATAAACCCGTATGCGGATTTTTGTTCCCTGCCTTTACGGACAGGAGCGGGGATCTGAATCACATTGATGTGTTTCAGGCGGATGCGGACAGGCCTCACAATGAAATACTGAAGCTTTTGGGAATCAATTGACAGAGTTTGGACTTTCGGATACAGAGAGCAGCATGGATTGGAAAATCCGGAATCAGACTACGTTTGTATGATATTGATTACGCCGGCATCTTCAAAAGGAGGCCGGACCTCTGACGTGTTTAAAAATTTTCATCAAATAATTGCAAATAATTGCAAATTACTCTTGACGCTATACTTGTCATGTGTTATAACACATATATAACAGATAGGGTTATGGAACAAAAAAACTATGAAACCGTCGTTTTGATAATGTTTGTCCCATAAGAGAGAACCCGAACCAGCAGCGAAAAAAATGTAATACAACCAAGAGATAATATAGTAGCGAAGGTATGCGGGGGAGCATTTGGGTGTTCTCCCGTTTTTCTCTTACCTAAATATCCAAAGGAAAGAAGGGGAGCATGAATGATGAAAAAAGATTATTATGATGTTTTAGGTGTCAGCAGGACAGCAGATGCCGCGGCAATCAAAAAAGCATACAGGAAACTGGCAAAAAAGTATCATCCGGACAGCAATGTGGGAAATGTCCAGGCAGAAGAGCGTTTCAAAGAACTAAATGAGGCCTATGATATACTGGGTGACAAGAAAAAGCGGGAATTATACGACCAGTATGGGCATGCAGCATTTGATGAGACAGCCGGAGCTTATGGAAGCACAGAAAGCAATGGTTTTGGGAATGGCCCCCATTATGCCTACAGAGATATGAATAATGGCTATCGTGAATATCATTTTGAAGGCGGAGAGGATATGGACGATATTCTGAAACATATTTTCGGAGGTTCCGGTGCTTTTCATAGAGGAACCGCCAATGGATTCCGGGGTAACGGATTCAACAAAACCTATTCCAGACATGGATTCCCGGAAAAGGGGGCAGACATCCAGAGAAGCATAGAAGTCAGTTTCGATGAAGCGGCCTTTGGCTGCAAAAAAATAATCCGTCTGCAGGACGAAAACGGACAGGTGCAGTCAATGGAGGTAACTATTCCGGCAGGCATTGCGGACGGCAAAGTAATGCGTTTAAAAGGAAAAGGTATGGCCGGAACCAATGGCGGGGAGCCTGGAAACCTGCTCCTGAACATAACAGTTCATGACAAACCGGGATTCCGCAGAGACGGCCAGAATGTTTATACAACCGTTACAATTCCGTTTACAACAGCAGTGCTTGGCGGCGAAGTCAAGATTTCCACGATTTATGGTGATGTTATATGCAAGATAAAGGCAGGTACACAGTCCGGAAGCCAGATCCGTCTGAAGGGTAAGGGCATTGTGGTCTCAGGAAATCCAGCTGTACATGGCGACCAGTATGTGACAGTAGAGGTGCAGGTTCCAAAGAACCTGACGCCAGAGGCAAAGCAGAAATTAAAAGAATTTGAACAGCTCTGCAATGAAACTGGCAAAAGTACCCATGGCGGATATGCCGCTTAAAGATATATGTTTTTAAGGCTTAAAGTTTAAAAAGGAAGGAATGTTAAAAAAAGAAGGCAGCATTCATGCGCGGAGTATGAAACCCCAGGTATGGATGCTGCTATAAACTGTGAAATGAAGATTGCGTTAAATGTTGATTTTACGAGTGAATTTGTATAACTTGGTTTGAATAGAGCGGTTTATAACTATTCGCGAAAGTCTAGTTTAACGAATAGTTAAGGCTGATTTAAGTATATAAGGATACATCTTTTAACACTTTTGTTAGGGGGTGTATTTTTTTTTATGGTTAAGAAGTTTTTAAGTGCCCTGTTGGCGCTTTTTATCCTTTCGTTATTTCCCCTGACTGTTTTGGCCGGGGACCTTCCTACATCTACCAATACGATTAATTGGTCAACGGTTGAGGTTTTTGCTTATGGTTCTGGAACCTATAAGAAATCCCTTGGTAAGGTTCAGGAGGCTGGCGGGCAAGGTGCTTTTGGTAAGGAATTTACACCTTCTGACGGTATGGGCATTCAAGGTTTTGTTTTGGTTCTCCCCCGCTCTTCTTTTCCAACAACTGGCAAGTGGAAGGCTCAGGTTTCCATCCAGACAAGTAGCACTTCATTATTGCTTGATAGGATGTATGCCCGTGGCCGTGTTAAAAGACCTAACGCTTCGGATTTATCCGGCCAGCTTCCGAAGATTGCTTCGGACACCATCCCTCCTGACTTCTACACGGTTACATACAACGTAAATAGCCAGTCCCTTACCTCGGTTGAGTTCTTTTTCCCTTATGCGTTTCCTCTTTATGGTACGCAAAGGCTTAACTTTTCCTCGGTCATTTCCTTCCGCGATTATGAATCCGGTAACATTAACAATCCGGTTGCTCCTCTCCCGGATGCATCAGAACAAAATCAGGCGATTGCCAATTCAGTCCAGGATACGGCTAATAATACGGCGGTCTTGGTGCAGAAACAGGATACTATCATTGAGCAAATTGTGGATACCACTCAGACTATCAGTAACCAGCTCCATTCCTTTTGGGACCAGTTGGCGGGTGAGTTCACGAACATGTATAACAAAATGAATCAACATCACTCTGAGGATTTAGCCGCAAACCGGCGCAATACAGAGGATATCATTGATTCCCAGGAATCTAACACCACGAATATCATTAATAACAATAATGCAAATACGGATAAACTTGCAAATGGTTATGATAAATCCCGTCTGGATAATAGCAATGCTCAGTTGAATGATTCGATTCACAATATGCAGGAAAATGAAAAACAGCTAATGGAGGATGTAAGCAATAACATTAATTCGTTCCGTTATGATGATTATTTTACCCGTATTAGGGGGCCTTTATCGGATATATCCTATTTCCTGAATCATATTTACAATAACATGAAGGGCTTGAATATCCCTATTGGCTTTTCCCTTACTCTCACGATTGCCATGCTCTGCATTGGCTATTATCGGTTCAAAGGGGGGACATAAATGTTTCAATTTTTTGATGCGGTTGCCGGGTTTGTCGAAACTGTGGTTAGCTTCATTGTTAACATGATTGCAACGCTTATCCTTGTGATTGTTAACATTGTCCGTTCTGTCGGCTGGCTGGTGATGTGCCTTTCCTATCTCCCGCCCTGGATGGTTGGTTTTGTGGTTGTCCCTATCAGCCTTGCAGTTGTGTTCCAGATTCTTAATAAGGGGTCGTGATTATTATGATGCGTGATTTAATTGATTTTTGTATCTTTATTGTTTCAAAGATTGCTGTCCTTTTGTTTGGCAGTGATTTAGGAGGATATTCATATGGTGATTTTTTGGTCGCTGTCCTTGTTGTTTCTGTGTTTGTTACTACGCTTGTTATTTCCTTCCGTGGTGCGGGAGGTAGTCCATCTTCCGTGGTTCGTCCGCCCAGGGCATCTAAACGTAGTGGTGGCTCTAAGTAGTTTTTTCCTGCTCTCCTGCCCTCTCCTGGCCTATGCAGATACAGCTACACCTTCCAATGCGTCCAGGGTGGATGCAGATACGGATTGGGACATGGATATGGATGATATATGGGTTGCTTCTCCTTCGGATGCAGCCTACACGGATGTGGATTTATTGATTGATGATAGAACCTTGATGGATATTGATGATTTTGAGGATTTAAAACGTGATGATTTACTCCGATACATTTTATGCGAACTTATTACCATTCGTGATTCTTTTGGTGGCCCCGGTCTTGCTTCCCCCTCGGATGCTCCGCTTTCTTCCCTGGAGGATTCGCAGGATGATTCTGACCTGGAGGAAGGCCCTACAGATATTGTTCCTATGGATGCCCCTGTCCGTTCGGCGCGTTCGGTATCTGCTTCTGACGATTATGTTAATGTACTTCGTTATGATGTTTCTATCTCAGGCCAGGAGTATACCCTTCTCTTTCCCCCTGAGTATGCGGATTCCCTTTATGTAGACAGTCAGGGCCGTCTGTTCAATGTTTCGGCTAATACCATTCAAGGCCGTCTGGTGGATGGGAATTTTAATCCGTATGCGCGGACAGGTAAGCTTGTGTATCTTACTCCCTGCCTTGGCAATAACTTTTACACTATCAGCGAGTATGGCTCCCCCAATTATGTCAGGGAGTATTATTGGAGTTCCGGTAGTTTGCGCTATCGTGATACATACGTTAATATTCAGGTGAATCAATATCATCATATATTCAAGGTTTCTGACACGCTTACATATATCGTTGTCGTTCTGATGGGAGGTTGTTTGATATGTTTATGGAGAAAATCCTCGCGTTGATGGGGGATGTCCCTGTCCAGTTCTATCCGGTTTGTTATGCCTTTGGCTTCATTGCTTTTTTATGGATTGTGGATAAGTTCTTCCATATCTTTGTGTCGCTGATAGATAGGCGGTGATTATATGAACCTTGGTATTGTTATGAAGGTTGTTGAATGGATGTTTCATGAGTTATCACTTCTGTTTGATATCCTTTGGAGGCATTCCTACTGGGTGGGGATGTTTGTGATTGGTCTGCCCCTTCTTAAGAAGGTTGTAGATATATTTAGGCGACTTTTATAAATTGATAAGGAGGTGTTTGTTTATGTTGAAGATTAAGAATGCGGTTAAGAAGTATCGTTCTATCCCTGTCGCCACTGGTGTTGCGTCTGTTGCTATGGCTTTCCCGGCTTTTGCTGAGGGCGGTACTCCGGCCACGGGCCTTGACAGTCTGTTAGCCACGTTTTCTGTGGTTACGGCCTGGCTTTGGAAGGAGTGTGGGCTTCTGCTCACCTGGATTTTAAGCCAGCCTATCCTTTTGGCCGCCATGTGTCTGTTCTTCGCTGGCGCCGTGGTTGCGTTCTTCATGCGCATTTACCATCAGGTATGATTCAGAAGGGGACCCCGGTCCCCTTCCCCCATTGAGGTGATTTTATGATTGATTTATTCAACCTTTTTATAGATGTGATTCTGTTCCCCATGTCCCCGGATGCCTTTACCCTTGATACGAATATTATGTGGCAGTTCATGCTTTTAATCCTGTTACCCGTTGGCCTTATCCGTATCACGAAACAGCTTGTTAAGGGGGTGTTTTAATGTATGCGCTTTCTGTTCTACTCTTTGGCTTTGGCCTGTTTTGGATTGTCTTTTTTGCTTATCATTTCTTTAAGTATCGCAATCCATATAAGCTCTTTATGGTCTTTGGCAAGAAAGGTAGTGGCAAGACTACGCTCATGTGTAAGATGGCACTTAAATACCGTAAGAAGGGGTGGCACGTCTATAGCAACGTGCATATACCTGGAACTTATCACTTCGATACCGTTGATATTGGTGTTGCCCATTTTCCTGAAAATTCTATCCTGCTTATAGATGAGGTGGGCCTTGTATGGGATAACCGTAATTTCAAGTCCTTCCCGGAACACGTAAAGGTTTATTTCAAATATCAGCGGCAGTATAAACATATCGTGTATCTGTTTTCACAGTCTTTTGACGTGGATAAGAAGATACGCGACTTGACGGACCATCTGTACATCATCCACAACTTCCTGAACTGCTTTTCTGTTGCCAGGCGTATCACAAAGACAGTTGCCGTTGTCCATGCGGATAAATCTGCCAGCGGTGAATCAAAGATAGTGGATGATTACAACATTGATTCCCTGCTCCTGGCCCCCTTCGGTTCCGTGCGTTTTACCTACATCCCGAAGTATGTAAAGTATTTCAATTCCTACAATCCTCCCCTGCTCCCGGAGAAGGAGTTTGAATACATGCCGTTCCCGGAACTGGTGAAACAGGGGAAGCTGGGAGCGCTCCGCCGCGCGATGGCCGGCGGGCGCGTACAGCTTCATGAGGTCGTGAGGAAATGGAACCGTAAGAAACGGTGACCGACTTCGGACCCCTGTCTAATTAGGTCCGAAGTCCTATCAATTTCTGACTTTTTCACACAATTTACACAATTCATGTTAGGAGGTTTTGCCCGTGCTTTATTATTTCAACCCATTGATTGAGGATGGTATCTTTTATTCCTGTGATTCCCTCCGTTACTCCTTTGAGTTCCCGGATACAGATACGGTTGAATCCTTCCTTTCCTTCCTCTCCTATCTTCCAGGCTCTACTTATTATCAATCCTTAAAGGATTTTGATTACCGATACCTTTTTGTGTTTGGTATCAAAGGATTATCATTTTCCATTGGCCTTTGTATGAATGGTGTAAAGAAAGAGACGGTCTTACAGGGTTTCCTGGACTTTAACCCAAACAAGATACTTGGTGAGATTGCTTATGATGATGGGTTCATGCGTATAAGTGTATCTCCTTTTGACCAGGAGGAAGTGGAATACAGAGGCCTGCAAAGCCAGATAGGACAGCTCCTAAGAACGGTCCTAAACGAACTGTTCCCCATGGTAGAAACAATAAAGATAAAAAGATGGGATTTAGCAGTGGACGTGCCATATGGCCGTGACTGTGTACAGCTTATCAAGGATAACAGGAAATACAGCCAATTTTACAAATCAGCGCAGGACTTTACAGAATATTTAGGATGTATGTCCGCTCCCGGCCGGGTAAAGGTCTACAACAAACAGATAGAGGCTGGCCTTGATTATCCCCTCACCCGGATAGAGGTTACGCTGGATAGCCTGGACTACATAGATTGTTGCCGTTGCTGGCCCAATGTCTATACCCGTAAAGTGATAGACCTGGCGGAATCAAAGGTCATGGTACAGCTCCTTGCGGAACAGCCGGTAGACCGGGTGGACTACTATCTCCGCCAGTTATCGCCTAACACGAAACGTAAGTACAAGACCTTGCTCCTGGACCGTCCCTTTGAGATTGAGGGTCCCATATTTAACAAGTTGCGCAGTCAGTTATTAAGATATCAGGAGGGAAATTTTTATGAATAAGCCAGTTGGAAAAATCAAAGTCAATGTTTATCTGACCACGAAACAGTATGACCGCCTTTGCAGGTACATGGAGTTCTGTGAATGCTACTCCACCCCGGCTGAAATGGCAACAAGGCTTGTTCAGGTCGGCCTGGCCGAGGCAATCAAGCGTGGGGCGATTGAGGAGGATTAATCTTATGAGTGAAGATGGTTCTTTATTTTGTAGTTTTGTTGTTGTTTTTCTTCCGCATCTTTTTATGCAATTTAATAACCGCTTCTGGGTAAAGCGGTTTCATGGTAAAAAGTTAGGTGATGATTATTTATATATTTCCTATCTTGCTTATATTGTTTTTATATTTTGCTATTCTTTTCTTTTCCATTAACTGTTTATTTATTTCATCCCCGGCATAGAGCCGGGGATTTTACTGTTATAGTGCTTTTGGCAATATGCCTTTTGCTTCCAGGACTTCCACCAGTGTGTCTATGTCTTGTCTGGTTTCGTTGGTTCCTTTCTTCACCTGGTATTCCAGGTTGGTTAGTCTTATGTCTATTTCTTCCAATTTGTTTTTTATAGCCTTGTTTTGTACTTTTAGAGTTTCTACACTATCATGAATTGGTTTAAGTTCTTCTTGTAGCATTCCTCTAATAGCTTCTAGCATTTCATTTTCATTCATATGGGTTATCCTCCTTAAAATCCTTTAAAATCGCTTCTCGTCCATCCTGGTGTGTTGTGGATGGCTGTTTGTCTTTTTCATCTTCTTTAATTTGATTTATTTCATAATTTGGTATAGATATCGCAAGTTCATTTATGATTCTTTTTGTTACATATTCTGGTTTATTAGGTTTATCTGTATAAAAATTAATAAGTTTTATATCGGCTTGTTTGACAATTTCTTTTACTTTCATGTCTCTTTCTCGCCGTTTGTATTGTTGATGTGATATATCATTTAATTCAATTAAAAGTAGAATATTATAATTTTTATCAAATATACCAAAATCAATATTTCGATATAATTCATTTTGAT